>VOFJ01003658.1_pt1 | contig 181428 bp, 380 predicted proteins | sample 5384081 | NCBI WGS metagenome assembly VOFJ01 (sample SAMN12384729, study PRJNA508395) | human gut metagenome | isolation source: healthy gut I | host: Homo sapiens | reverse complement strand
TTTATATATTATAGGTAGAGAAGTAGAAAATTTATTTGGTAAAATAAAATATATAATAATATTTATACTAAGTGGTATATTTGGTAGTATAATGTCACTAGCATTTACTCATAATACTATATCTGCTGGAGCATCAGGAGCAATATTTGGTTTACTGGGAGCACTTCTATATTTTGGTATGCACTATCGTACATATCTAGGAGAGGCTATAAAAAAGATCAATTATTCCAATAATTGTTGTAAATCTAATAATAGGTTTCTTTGCAGAAGGTATTGATTTGGCTGCTCATATAGGAGGTCTAGTAGGCGGCGTACTAGTAGCTATGATGGTCGGAGTACCAGATAAATCAAAAACAAAAGATATAATAAATGGAACAATATTAACAATAATATATTTAATATTTATTTCATATTTAGCTTTTTTTGGAGGTAATAAAATGGAGAAATTAGAAAATGCATTAAAAACATTTAACCTAGATGCTAATTTTACACATGAACAGTTAGAAAAAAGCATATAGTTTAAAGTCAAAGATAATGTATGTGGACTTTGGAAATAAAAAAAAGAAGATACCATAAGAAGAGAACAAGATAGTTATGATTATCAAATACTTATAATGTATGAATATCTAAGAAAAATGTTTAAAGATATTGATTTAGAAAAAGAAAGGATTATTTAATATATCAAAGTCTGCGAAAGAATTTTATGAAAAAGAAATAAATCATGCAATGGTATCACAACTATTTGATTTTATTAGTTTAGATATTAAGAATTTAGATATGGAAATAGAAACTGCTAAAACAACTATGGACTTAGAAAAGGCTTTTTCTGAATTTATACAAAGAAAAAATGAAAGTTATCAAATGTTTATAAATAACATAATGTATGGTAATAATGAAAAAGATCATCATGAAACCATTAATGGTGAAAGTCTAGTACAAATAGTATCTATGAAAGAACTAATTATAACTGTGTATACTATATTAATTGATAGAGATTATATGCTTAATAATATAAAGACTAAAGTAGAGGAACAATTTAAACCAGGTAGTGCCGAATATAATCTTGGAGCAAAATATTATATAAGAATGAAACTTGCTAAAACATATGAAGAAGCTAAAGGAATATATAATGATGCTTTAGTACAGTTATCTAGTCTAGATACTATAGAGGAAAATAAAAAAACATCATCAAGGTAGTAGAAATACTATCTTTTTTTTTTATTTTATGCTATTATATACTAGAGGAGAATAGAAATGAGAGTACATATTGATAGTGATATTTTATATAAAATAGATAATTATTTAAAACCTGAATTGGTTTATATACCTCTTGAGAATAAAAATGAAGTAGAGTATAAGCATCTAGTAAAAGGTGGAGATTATGTTCATAAAGGACAAGTAATTGCTATAGATGAAAAAGATAAATTTTCCTATACATAGTTCTCAGTATCAGGTTATGCATTAGTGGGAGATACTAAGACTATTAATAATGGTAAAAAGATTAAATGTGTTGTAATAGAAAATGACTTCAAGGAGAAGTATGAAAAAAAGTAAGGTAGTAACTAAAAAGGAATATACTAGAGAAGAATTTATAAATGCTCTTAGAGAAAATGGTATCACTGGACTAGGAGGAAGTGATTTTCCTACTTTCTTAAAGTATGATAATGATAACACTAAATATCTTTTAGTAAATGGTGTTGAATGTGAACCTTTTGTTTCTTGTGATAAAGCATTAATGAAAAATAGTGCTGAAGAAATACTTGAAGCTGTAGATAAAATAATGACTATAATGAATCTAAAAGAAAGAGTTATATTGTTGTAAAAAAGAAGATAGTACCAAAGTAATAAATGCTTTTACTAAACATATTGGTACTTATCCTAATATAAGTTTAAAACTAGTAAAAGATGCATATCCAAATGGCTGGGAAAGGCTAGTAGTAAGAGATACTCTCAGGATAGAGTATGATAAATACCCAATTGAAAAAGGTATACTAGTTAGTAATGTTAGTACTATTTATGCAATCTATGAAATGCTAAAATACAGTAGACCATTAACAGAAAAGAATAATTACCATTACTGGTCCAGGTATAAAGAAAAAAGACTAATGTTAAAGTAAAAATAGGTACTCTAGCTAGTGAAATAATAGCTTCACTAGATGGTTATAAAAAAAAGCTAAAGAATCCACTTTTTATTGCGGGTGGTCCAATGATGGGAAAAAGAGTATTCCTACTGATGACTTAATAATTACTAAAGATATAAATGCTATTCTTGTAATAGAGGATAATTTTACTAGATCATTACCATGTATATCATGTGGTAAATGTCTTGAGGTATGTCCTGTAGGAATATATCCAGCCTTTATTATGAAAAATATCAGTAATATCAAAGAACTAGAATGTCTAAAAGCGGATGAATGCATAGAATGTGGACTATGTTCTTATATATGTCCTTCAAAAATAGAAGTAAGAGAATTTGTAAAAAGCCGCTAAAGAGAAGGTGAATAATAAATGAGAGAGTTTAAGGTAAGAAATGGAAGTTATCTAAAAAAAAAGTAAAAATAAAACTTCTGATATGATGTATACTATCTTAATAATATTATCTTTCTTTATATTATTCTCTACATATAAAAATGGTATATATCCGGTAATAAAAGGCTATGGTAGTCTATACCTAGTATTTAAACCATTAATATTTGTTGTAGTAGCTTCTATTACTGGTTTATTAACTGAATACCTATACTATCTAATTAGAAAGAATAAAAAAAGTATTTATGAATTATTTACTGAAAACTATGCTATTATACCAGGAATATTTTTAAGCCTAGTAATATCAATAAATACACCATTATATTTAGTAATACTAGGTAGTATAATAGCCTCTTTATCAAAAGTATTAACAGGAGGTTTTGGTAAAAATAAATTAAATCCTGCTCTAGCGGGAAGTCTCTTCATAACGGTAATATTTTTCATCTCTAGTAGGAGGATATCTAAATCCTTATGAAGTAGATACCATAAGTAGTGCAACACCATTATCAAATATGACTGCAGGTAGTTATGTTCTTACTTATGATAAATTAGTGGCACCATTTGGTAGTCTATTAAACTTCTTCTTTGGCAACATACCGGGTGCTATAGGAGAAACATCATCACTACTATGTATAGTAAGTTTTTATCTATTTAACCTATAAAAAAATGATTAAATGGCGCATACCAGTATCCTATGTATTAACTGTAGTATTAATAAGTTCAGTAATATGTATAACTAAAGATATTGGACTATGGTTTATTCTATTTAACATATTATCTGGAGGATTACTTTTTGGAGCAGTCTTTATGGCTACTGATCCAGTAACCACTCCAATTACTAAATACAGGTCAATTTAATAAGTGGTGTGCTTCTAGGTATCATAACTATGTTTATTAGATATTTAACTCCATTACCAGAGGGAGTATTAATATCAATATTAATAGTTAACTTAATAACAATACTAATAAATTATTTAAGTATAAAATTATATAGCAAAAAAATAATTAAAATATCCTTTTTAATTCTAAGTACTATAATAGCCCTACTACTAGGAGTAATAATAAGTACTAAGGTATTAAATAAAGAACCAGATGATAGTTTTAGTATATTATCTAAAACAAAAAAAGTGGTAATATAACAACTTATGAGGTAATGGGAAGAGGTTATGCTGGTAAAAATAGTTTAAAAATTAAAGATAGTATTTACTAGTGGTAATATTTCTAATATAGAGTTATTAAAGAGTAATGAAACATATACTGCTATTATAAAGGATAATAATTATTTAGATAAGATAAAGAATAATCAAAATAATCTTGATAATTTAGATACTATCAGTGGTTGTACTTATTCTACTAAATACTTAAAAGAAATGGTAACTAAAACAATAGAAGACTATAATAAATAGTTTTCTTTTTTTTTCTTTAGAGCCTGTAGTCTCTAAAGGCGTAAGAAAGCCTTAGGTCTTCCTTACGACAATTTATTTAAAGCATAAACTAACTATTTATTCTTACTTATTTGACCATAGTATAAACAAACCCAAGTCTTATTAAAAGCCTATTAATTAGTATAAAAAAAGCAATTAAAAACTTTACTTTTAATATTAGCAATGTTATAATTAATATGGATAGAAGGTTGATAAAGTGGCAAAGAAAAAAACTAAAAAAGATAGTGAAAAGGAAAAAAATTTGAATATACAAATGAAGTGGTAGGTATAATACTAATACTAGCTGCAATTATAGGAATAGGAGCCTATGGACCTGCGGGTAATTTTATAAAATCATTCGCAGTATTTCTAGTAGGTAATATATATCCATTCCTATTATTTGGATTATTAATATTAGGAGGATATCTAATAGTAAAAAGGAAAACGCCTAACTTACTTAGTCTAAGATGGATAGGTTTTTTATATACTGGTAATATCTTTCTTAGTAGTATTACTTCACTTAAAATATATAGAAGTACATTCACAAGAAGGAATAAAAATAATAACAGAAACATTTAATAATCTATTAAAAGCCTTTGATAACACAGGAAATACAAATATAGTAGATACTATAAGCTATGCTACTTCCAATAGTGGTGGAGGAGGTATGATAGGAGCAATCTTTACTTATGCTTTCTTTAGTTTATTTAAAGATGGTACTAAGATAGTTATTATTACTTTAATTGTAATTGGTACAATATTATTATTTAATACTAGCCTTATTGATTTAATTAAGAAAATAAAAGTACCAAAGATTAAAAAAGAAGGAACATAAAGAGAAAGAAAATGCTGATACTACTGATAGTAGAATAATTCTTCCTACTGTAGATAAAACTCCAGATAAAGAAGAAAAAAGATTTACCAGTAGAACCAGATATACCAATAAAGACTGCTAGTGCAAGTGTAATGGTAAAAAAAGATACTGAAGAAGAAAAAACCAGTAATTAATGTAAATTACAAGTTACCACCATTAACATTATTAAAATTATCTAAAGGTAATAATGATAAAGAAAATATTGAAGCAGTAAAACAAAATATAACTACTTTAGAAAAAGTACTTGCTGATTTTGAAATACCAGGAAAGATAAAAAGAATGTCATATAGGACCACCAGTTACTCAGTATGAATTAGAGTTAAAAGCAGGTACTAAAGTTAATAAACTATTATCAATACAAAAGAGATAGCTTTAAATTTTAGCTGCTAAAGATGTAAGAATACAGGCTCCAATACCTGGTAAAAGTACTATTGGTATAGAATTACCAAATAAAGTAAATAGTGCTGTATCATTTAGAGAAGTACTAAGTAAATTACCAGAACCAAGTGATAAATCATTACTTGCTGTAGGACTAGGTAAAGATATTATGGGTACAGTAAAATGGGCTGAAATAAATGCTACACCACACCTTTTTAATAGCAGGTGCAACTGGTAGTGGTAAATCAGTATGTATTAACTGTATAATAGCTTCAATATTAATGAGAACTAAACCTGATGAAGTAAAATTAGTAATGGTAGATCCTAAAAAGTAGAATTATCAATGTATAATGGTGTACCACACTTACTTACTCCGGTAGTAACAGATCCTAAGAAAGCCTCTATTGCTTTAAAAAATATTGTAGTAGAGATGGAAAGAAGGTACCAAGTATTTGAGGATACTAAATGTAAGAATATAAGTTCTTATAACAAAATGTGTGAAACAAATACAGACTATGTAAAGATGCCATATATTGTATTTATAATAGATGAGTTAGCAGATTTAATGCTTGTAGCTGCTAAAGATGTTGAAGACTCAATAATGAGAATCACTCAAATGGCTAGAGCAGCAGGTATTCACTTAATTGTGGCTACACAAAGACCATCTACTGATGTAATAACCGGTGTTGTAAAAAAGCCAATATACCATCTCGTATATCATTTGCCGTATCATCATCAATAGATTCAAGAACAATCTTAAGACCAAACTGGAGCAGAAAAACTATTAGGTAAAGGTGATATGTTATTTAAACCAATGGGAGAAAATGTTCCAATAAGAATACAAGGTGCTTATGTAAGTGATGAAGAATTACAAAAAAAATAGTAGACTTTACAATATCACAGCAGAAGGCTAACTATGATCATTCTATAACAGAAGAAAGAGGTGGCGAAGGAGCTGATGCTGGTAAATATGACGATGACTATGAATCAAAAAGAAGAATATGATGATCCACTATATAACGATATTGTAGACTTCGCTATGGAGTTTGGTAAAATATCAGCCTCTCTAATTCAAAGAAAGTATCGTATTGGCTATAATAGGGCTGCTAGAATAGTAGACTTACTTGAAGAAAAAGAGGCATAATAGGACCACAAAATGGTTCTAAACCAAGAGAGGTATTAGTAAAAAAAAAAGAGACTAATACTGAAGAGGAGTAGTGTAAAACAAAGAAATATCAAAAAAAGGTTGATATTTCTTTAAAAATATTATATAATTATTAGGCAGGTGAAATTTATGACTATTGATTTATTTAATCTTGTAGTAAACAATAAAAATATAAATATAGATAGTGATATTATAATTCCAAATGAATATTTAGAAAATAGTGGTATTAGAAGATTAAATAATATTCATTTTAAAGGTAATATCAAGAAGTTAGTAGATGATACATATTCATTAGAAGGAGTACTAAGCGGTACTATGATACTAGCAGATGATATAACTTTAGAAGACTATGAATATAATTTTACTAGTGAAATTGAAGAAAATATCGAGGAAACAAGCATAAATTTACAAAAACACTTGATATTACTGACATTTTATGGCAAAATATTCTTATCGAGGTTCCTTCAAAGGTAGTAAACGATAAGAATAAAAACATAAAAACTTGAAGGTAATGGATGGAGATTAATTAGTGAGGATGATTTAAATAGTAAAAAACAATCCTCTCAGTGAACTCGAAGATTTATTAAGGAAGGAGTGAGATAGATGGCAGTTCCATTTAGAAAAGTAAGTAAGACAAGAAGAGATATGAGAAGAACTCATTATAAAGTTACCGCTAATGGATTAGTAGAATGTACTAACTGTGGTGCTAAAATTAGACCTCACAGAGCATGTCCAAAATGTGGTTTTTATAAAGGAGTAAGCACTTCTAAAAGAAGAAGTTAAAGAAGTAAAACCAGAAGTTAAAAAAGACTACAAAGAAAACTGAAACTAAAGTAGCTGAAGAAAAGAAAGCTCCTAAAAAAGCTAAATCTTCAAGCAAGACTGAAGAATAGTAAAAATAAGTACTCTAAATTAGAGCACTTTTTATTTACAAAAAACTTTAAATAAATTATACTAAATATAAGAAAAGAGGTATAATATGAATATCAATTTAGAAATAGTTACATTAGAAGAAAAAGAAAAATTAAAAAATTATTACAATTATATTTACATGACTTAAGTTTATACTTTCCATTACCATTTAATTCCATAACATGTGAGTACGACTATAACATAGATAAATATTTTAGTGATAATTATGCATATTTTATTAAAGATAATAATAATATATTAGGCTTTATACTTGTAGATGATAACAAAAAATAATAACTATGAAATAAGTGAAATATTTGTTTTAAATAACTATAAAAGAAATAAAATAGGTAAAGAATCAGTAACTAAAGTTTTTAATCTTCATAGAGGTAATTGGACTATAAAAAGCAGTACCTAATTCTATAATAGCAGAATCATTTTGGAAGAATATAGTAAAAAGAGTATACTAATAATAATTATATTGAAGAATATACAGGTAAGTATAATCGATTAGAAATTTATTTTAGTAATGGCAATTAATATAATTAGAAAACAATTAAATTAGCAGATAAGTACTTATAGAGTACTTTTTCTTTTTGGTAAAAAAAATATTACCAAAAAATGTATTAAAAAATCATTGACTTGAATCTTTTATATATGCTATATTGAGAGTGTAAGAAAAGAAGGAGGGTTATATGGAAAAAAAGATAAATTATATTTAATTAATAAAATATTTAATAATGAGAAAGTCAGAACAGTTTGGGACAAAGAAAGTGAAAAGTATTATATTAGCATTATTGATATTATCGCAGCATTAACAGGAAGCACCAGACCTAGAAAATACTGGAGTGATTTAAAAAGCAATTAATTTTTTTTGAAGGGGGAGTGAAGTGTCCGAAAAAAAATCGGACAGTTGAAACTCAAGGCCAATGATGGTAAATATCGTTTAACAGATGTTACGGATATAGAAGGAATGTTTAGAATAATAGAATCTATTCTAGTAAGAATGCTGAGCCTATAAAACAATGGTTAGCCAAGTTAGGTAGTGAGAGAATTGATGAGGTATTTGATCCATCAATTGCTATACAAAGATCTATAGATTTATATAGAGCAAAAAGGTTATGATGAAAACTGGATAGCAAAGAGAATGAAATCTATTCAAAACAGAAAACAATTAACTGATGTTTGGAAAGAAAGAAAATGGTATAGAAGATGCCAAAAGAGTATGCTATTTTAACTAATGAAATATATAAAACTTGGTCTGGTATGACTAGTAAGGAATATAAAGAGTATAAAGGACTTAGAAAAAGAAAAATCTTAAGAGATAATATGGATAGTATAGAAACTAATTCTTACTGATTTATCTGAAGAAGCTACAAAAAGGTTAGCGGAAAAACATAAACCAATAGGACTTGATGGTAATATTAAAGTAGCCAAAGTAGGTGGTAATGTTGCCAAGGTTGCCAGAAATGAACTGGAAAGTAATTTAGGAGAAAGTATTATTACTTCAAGTAATAGATTAGATTATGAATATGATAATAAGAAAATGATTACACAAAAAGTAAAGAAAAGAGGTATATATGAATAAAATAGGAATTATATTTGCTATGTATGAAGAATTAGAAGAAATGTTAAAACTAGTTAAATTAAATAAGATAAATAAAATATATGATTTAGATTTTTATGAATGTACTATTAATGATAAGGAATGTATTTTAGTAGAATCAGGAGTAGGTAAAGTTAATGCTTCAAGAAGCACTCAGGTATTAATAGATAACTATAGTCCTAATTATATACTAAATGTTGGAGTAGCAGGAGGTATAGATAATAAACTAAATGTTTGTGATATAGTAGTTAGTGATAAATTAGTACAATATGATTTTGATATAACAGCATTCGATCATCCTAAAGGCTATATACCTAAAGTAGGTGTATATGTAGAATGTGATAAATATCTTAGAGAGTTAGCCTTTAATATAAAAAAAGAATAATATTTATGATGGTACTATTGCTACTGGTGATATGTTTTGTACAAATATAGGATTATCTAAAAAAATAAATGAAGAATTTAATGCGGTAGCAGTAGAAATGGAAGGTGCTAGTATAGGAATGACCTCTTATTTAAGTGGAATACCATTTTTAGTAATTAGATCTATATCTGATGTAATAGGTAAAGATAATTTAATTACTTATGATAAATTTTTAAAGAAAAGTAGTACTGAAGTAGCAGAGTTTACTCTAGAAATAATTAATAATTTGTAGAAGACTATAAGGGGAGAGGTTTCAAATAAATTTTACTAGAAAATTACAAAAGGTACTAAAATATAAAAAGATAGAATAAGTTTAATAGTGTAATTAGTAATGCAAAAGAATAGCATGTTAGAAAAACAATTGTACAAAAGATCTTTTTTCCTGTTTGGGAAAAAAAGATAGAATTATCAAAAGAATCTAAAAAACTATAATAGATTATAAATTATCTCGTTATGCACATTATTTAATAGTACAAAATACTGAGGTTTTTTATATAAAAACAAATAAAACTATTGACAAAAGAATTTTAATATAATATATTTATTATGACATTTGCGAAGAAAAAACCATATATTTAATTGCATGATGAAACTACATATTTAAAATATGTGGCTTTTTTGCGTTGTCAGAAAGGATGTGATATTAAAATGTCATTCATCAAAAGTTGATAACATAACAAAAAAACTTTTAAAGTAGCCAAAAGAAATAGTGGACTAAAGGCTGCTTTAAAATCATTTTTCAAAAAGAGAATATAAATATGTAAATGCAGTAAAAAATGTATCTTTTGAAATAAAGAAAGGAGAGATAGTAGGTTATATTGGTCCAAATGGTGCTGGAAAAGAGTACCACGATTAAGATGCTTTCAGGAATACTTCTTCCTACTAGTGGAAGCATTAAAATAAACAATTTAGATCCTATTAAAGATCGAAAAAAATATGTGTCTAAGATAGGAGTAGTCTTTGGTCAAAGAAGTCAACTTGCTTTTGATATTCCGGCGGAAGACACTTTTGACTTGTTAAGAGATATCTATAAAATAGATAATAATGAATATCAAAAGACAAAGAAATATCTAGTAGAACTTTTTAGGTATTGAAGAAATAATAAAAAAAAACCGGTTAGAACGCTTTCTTTAGGAGAGAGAATGAGGTGTGAAATAGCATCATCTCTCTACTACATAAGCCAGAAATATTATTCTTAGATGAACCTACAATAGGATTAGATGCTATATCTAAGAAGATAGTAAGAGACTTTATTAAAAAAAGATAAATAAAGAAAACAAAGTAACAGTAATTCTTACTACTCATGATATGAATGATATTGAAGCATTGGCTAAGAGAATTATCTTAATTGGTAATGGAGAGATACTATATGATGGAAATATTAAAACATTAAAAGTTAAATATGGTAGTTATAAAAATATTAAGATATTTACTAAAAATAAAATAGATAATATCAAAGTAAAAGGAATTATAAAGAAGTGTAAAAAAGAAGATTATTATAATTTTATAATAGATTCTAACATAATAAGTATATCTAATTTCTTAAGTAAACTTACTACTAAATATAATATTGAAGATATTGAAATAGATAATGAAAGTATTGATGATGTAATACTTAAATTATATGAGGACTATGAATTATGAAATCATATTTAAGTTATTTTAGATTAAAGATTTATAACTAATCTTCAATATCGAATGGAAGCAATAGCAGGTATATGCACACAAGTATTTTTTGCTTTAATATTTATTATGATATATTTAGCCTTCTACGAAAGTGGTGGTAATGTACCAATGAACTGGCAAGAACTTGTTAATTATCTATGGCTTCATCAAGCATTCTTTGCTTTGGTATATCCTTTTGATAGAGAAAGTGAATTACTTAGTATGATTAAGAATGGTAATTTAGCCTATGAATTAATAAGACCTCAAGATTTCTATTTTAAATGGTATATTAAGATGTTAGCTAAAAGGTTAGTGGCAGTCTTACTTAGATTTGTTCCATTAATAATTCTTGCTATATTATTACCATATCCATTTCATTTATCAGGCCCTTATTCTATAAATAATTTCATAATGTTTATAGTAGCATTAATACTAGGTTTATTTTTTAGTTACTGCCTTAAATCTACTTATGCATATTTTAACCATGTTTACTTTAGATGAAAAAAGGAACAATGATAACTTATAGTGTAATAGCAGAAATATTTATGGGTGGAACGATTCCAATACCATTCTTTCCAACATGGTTAAAACATATAGCGGAATTTCTTCCTTTTAGATTTATTGGTGACTTTCCTTTTAGAATATATTCTAATAGCATACCATTAGAAGAAGGATATATTCTTATTATTGGTTCTATTATTTGGATAATTATTACAATATCATTAGGATACTTAATATCAAGGGTATCACTTAGAAAGGCTGTGATACAAGGTGGTTAAGTTATATATAGAATCAATGAAACTTAAATTAAAATCACAGTTAGAATATCGTCTATCATTTATCTTGACTTTTATTAGTCAGATAGGAGTATTTTTTACTTATTATTTTATAACAGTAGCTTTATTTCAAAGATTTGATAATATTAAGGGATTTACTTTATATGAAGTACTATTATGTTTTTCTATTATTCATTTTGGCTTTGCTTTTAATGAAACATTCTTTAGAGGCGTAGATAAATTTGATAAATTTATTATTGATGGCTCTTTAGATAGACTACTAGTAAGACCTAGAGGAGTATTATATCAAGTAATATGTAGTGAGATGGATTTTGTAAAACTAGCTAGAATTATTCAATCATTAATAATATTCTTTATTGCTATAAGTCATTTAAATATAGAATGGAATATTATAAATATATTATTAATAATAGCAATGTTTCTATCTTCAATAATATTATTCTTTGGAATATTCTTATTAATGGCTTCATACTGTTTTATTACTATTCATGGATTAGAAGTAAGAAACTTATTAACTGATGGTGGTAAACAAATGGCTCAGTATCCAATAGGAATATTTAGAAAAGGGTTTATATTTATATTTACTTTTATTATTCCATATGCTTCAGTTAATTATTATCCTTTACTTTATCTATTAGGAAAATCTAATAATACATTATATTTATTATCACCATTATTAATAGTAGTATATTTAATACCATGTTTTCTATCTTTTAAAATAGGTTTAAAACATTATAGTAGTACAGGTTCATAGGAGGTGTTTATGAAAGATATATTAGTAGATACTGATGGATTTAATCAGTATTATGAAGAATTAAATAGATTAAAAGATATAAGTTTATCTATTGCCAGTATAGGAAGTGAATCCTATGTTGATGCAGTAGGAGATGGATGGCATGATAATTTTGCTTTTGAAGATACAATGAGAGAAAGTAGAAAGATTGCTTCAAGAATAAATAAAATGTTAGAGGATGAAAAATATTTAAAAATAGTAGATAAAAAAAAGTACTTCTGATGATATAATAGATATAGGAGATATTCTTAAAATAAAAGTTATATATGATATAGATGATATCGAAGAATATACTATTAAATTAACTGGTAAATATATGATAGATAATAATGCTAAAATTAAAGAGGTATCTTTAAATAGTCCGATAGGAAGAAGTATATATTTAAAAAGTATTAATGACAATGATATCTGTTAATTATGTTAATGATAAGAAGATAGGTATTAAAATAATTAAGAGGATATATGAAAATTAAAGATTATCTTGGTAAGAAAATAACTATTAAAATAGATAGACCACTTGGGACAAGACATCCTAAACATAACTTTATTTATCTTTTAAATTATGGTTATGTTCCTAATACTATTAGTGATGATGGAGAAGAATTAGATGCTGATTTACTTGGAGTATTTGATCCGGTAAAAGAGTATCATGGAAGAGTAATAGCTATTATACATAGAACTAATGATAATGATGATAAGTTAGTAGTAGTACCAGATGGAGTAAATTATACTGATGATCAGATAATGGCTCTTACAGAGTTTCAAGAAAGATTTTTTAAATCGGTTATATGGAGGTGAATATGGAATACTTAAATGTATATGATAATAATAAAAATAAATTAGATAAAAAGATAGTTAGAGGAGATAAACTATCTAATGATGAACATATTTTAGTAGCAGTTATATTTATTAAAAAATAAGGATAATAAATATTTAATACAAAAAACTTCTTTAGAAAAGAGTGGCTTATATAGTACAACTGGAGGTCATGTATTATATAATGAAGACTCTAAAACATCAATAATTAGAGAAGTAAAAGAAGAACTTGGAATAGATATAGCAAATGATGATATTAAATATATTGGAAGTATATTATTTGGAGTACCATTTGGAGATATTTATTATTTGGAAAAAAGATATTGATATAGATAGTGTTAAACTTCAAAAAAAGAAGAAGTAAGTTCTGTTTCTTATATGACTAAAGAAGAAATAGATGATTTAATAAAAAAAAGAAAAAGATAACTAAATCACATGGGTTAATGTTTAAATATTTATGTAAAAAAATTATCAAATAAATATATATTTTTTTTATATTGACACCATCATGTATTTATATTATCATAAACGATAAGACAATGATAAAAGAGATATATCTTTTATTAGAAAATACAGAAAGGATGATGTAATGAATAAGATAATTTATAAGTAATAATATAAAGATAGAAAATATGATATATGAAATAAGAGGCAAAAAGGTAATGTTAGATTCTGATGTGGCATTTCTTTTTTGATTATCAAACTAAAGAATTAAATAGAAATATAAAGAATAACATTGAAAGGTTTCCTGAAAATTATTGCTTTAGATTAACTGAACAAGAATATGAATTCTTGAGGTGCAATTTTTTTCACCTCAAGTAATAACAATAGTCATGGTGGAAGAAGATATTTACCATATGTATTTACAGAATATGGTATTGTTATGCTTGCTGGTATTTTAAAAAGTGATGTTGCAATAAAAATGAGTCTTAGAATAGTAGATACTTTTATTACTATGAGAAGATATATAAACACCAATTTAATAGAACAAAGAACTACTAATAAATTGGTATTAGAATATGACAAAAGAATATCAAATACTGAAACAAAGATAATAGAACTTGATAATAATGTTAAATTATTACAAGAATCTTTTAATAAGTTAAATACAAAAGAATCTAATAATCATATCTTTTATGAAGGACAAATATATGATTAATACTAATTACTCATAGATATATTATCTAGCGCAAAGAAAAAGACATAATCATAATAGATAATTATGCTGGTAAAAAACTATTTGATATTATTAAGAATATTAATGTTAAGGTAAAAATATATACTGAAAATATAGATAATATTTCTAAAGAAAAGTATGAAAAACAATATAATAATTTAGAAATAATAAATACTAATATATTTCATGACAGATTTATTATAATAGATAATAAAGTGTTATATCATTCTGGAGCATCATTTAAAGATTTAGGTAAGAAGTGTTTTGCTATTACTAAAATGGAAGATAATAATATATTAAAAGAATTATTAAATAAACTAAAAAAAATAAGAGAGGTAATGTTATGAAAAAAAGAGTACTATGAAGCTTATGAAGATAGATATAAAGATGCTTATGATAATAATATGCTATGGGAAATTAAAGATTTTAAAGTAAAGATGTAGTTAAAGTAATAGATGACTATAATATTACTAAGAATAATAGTATATTAGAAGTAGGATGCGGAGAAGGCAGAGATACAATTCATTTACTTAATATAGGCTATCATAATATATTAGGTATTGATTACTCTAAAATAGTAATTGCTAAATGTAATGAATTAACTAATAATAAATATGTAAATAATTTTAAATCTTTAGATATAATGAAAGATAAATTAAATAATAAATATGATTTTATTTATTCAGTAGCGTTATTCATATGTTTTTAAAGGAAGAACATCGTAATTTATTCTATAAATTTATATATGAACACTTAAATAATAATGGTATTGCTTTAGTTATATCTATGGGTGATGGTACTAGTACTTATAAATCTAATATTGATGATGCTTTTTAAAAAAGTAGTAAGAAAAAAAATATAAATACTAATAAAGAAATAATGGTAACTAATACTTCGTGTAATATAGTAGATTTTGCTACTTTTAAAGAAGAAATTATAAGAAATAATTTTAAGATAATTGAATGTTATATCAGTAGTGATATACCTAATTTCGATAAGTGTATGTGTGCTGTTATTTCTAAACAAGAATGAATTAAAATGGGATAAAGTAGTCAGAACTAAATGATCTACTTTTTATTATGAGTATAATAAGGAAATTACTAAAAAATATGCTTTTTAATATTGACATCATCATGTATATATATTATCATAAACGATAAGACAATGATAAAAGAGACATATCTTTTTTACTAAAAATACGGAAAGGATGATGCAATGAATAAGATAGTTGTAAGTGATAATATAAAGATAGAAAATATGATATATGAAATAAGAGGCAAAAATGTAATGTTAGATTCTGATTTGGCTATGTTATTTGGTTATGAAACAAAACAGTTAAATAGACAGGTTCTTAGAAATATAAATAGATTTCCAGAAAATTATTGTTTTCAAATAACTGATACCGAATATATATCTTTAAGGTGCCAAAATGGCACCTTAAAGAATGGCCGCGGAGAACACCGAAAATATTTACCATATGTATTTACCGAATATGGTATTACTATGTTAGCGGGTATTTTTAAAAAGTGAACTAGCAATAAAAATGAGTCTTAGAATAGTAGACATATTCATAACAATGAAAAATTATATTAACACCTCGTTAATAGAACAGAAGTATTTTAATGAACTAACTATAAAAAAATACAGAAGATATAAAATTATTACAAGAATCTTTTGATAAGTTAAATACAAAAGAATCTAATAATCATATCTTTTATGAAGGACAAATATATGATGCATATTTATTACTCATAGATATATTATCTAAGGCAAAGAAAGAAATAATTATAATAGATAATTATGCTGGTAAAAAAAACTATTTGATATTATTAAGAATATTAATGTTAATGTAAAAATATATACTGAAAATATAGATAATATTTCTAAAGAAAAGTATGAAAAGCAATATAATAATTTAGAAATAATAAATACTAATATATTTCATGACAGATTTATTATAATAGATAATAAAAAGTGTTATATCATTCTGGCGCATCATTTAAGGATTTAGGTAAGAAGTGCTTTGCTATTACTAAGATGGAAGGCGATAGTATATTAAAAGAATTATTAAATAAAATATCATGAGTAAGACTTTAGGCTTGCTCATGCCACGGAAGACTACAGGCTGAAGTGAAAAAAGGAGATATAATGAAAATAATAGAATACGAAGACAAATATTTAGAAGAAGTAAAAGATCTACTAGTAGAACTAGAAGAATATATTCTTAGTATAGATGAAGATAATCTTGATCAGTTACATCCAGAATATCGAGACAAGATGGCTATTCTAGATCTAGAAGAAGTAAAAGAAAATAATGGCAAATGTTATCTAGCCATAGATAATAATGTAGTCGTAGGTCTAATAATGGGATGTTTAAGAAGTTATGATGAATATGATTATTTAGACTATAAATGTCCAAGATGTGGCAAAAGTAACTGAACTAATAGTATCTAAGAAAACAAGAAGTAAAGGGATAGGTAGTCTATTAATGAATAAAATGGAAGAATACTTTAAAAAGTATAGGATGTGAATATATTACAATAGATGTCTTTGCTTACAATAAAATAGGAATTAACTTTTACGAAAAACAAGGATATCATCCAAGAGGTATAATAGATATTAAGAAAATAAAATAAAAAGTTGGTGATAAATATGAATTTAAATAGTTTAAAATGTATAGACAATAATATAGATTTAGATAAATATATAGAGTATCGTGAATATGTAAAAAGTTATATGGAACATCCAGAATGGCTAGGAGACTTTACCAAAGAAGATTTAGAAAAGTTACTTAACAGCGGTACTAAGATATGGATATATTATTTAGATAATAACTTTGTATGTTCAATGATGACTATTCCTTCTAGTGAAAAAAAATATGATAAAGTTTGAATTAGATTTAGATTATAAAAAAAAGTTATAGATTATGGACCTATGTTTGTTAATCCTAAGTATGTAGGTAATAAATTACAATATCAAATGCTTAATGAATTAGATAAATATTCTATAGATAAAAATTATAATTTTGTAGTAGCCACTATCCACCCAGATAACATATATTCTATTAATAATTTTATTAAAGATAATTTCAAACAAACAAGTACCAAAGAATTTAAAAGAGGCTTAAGAAATATTTATGTAAAGAAAAATTAATTAACAAATAGTATTTTTTATATTGACATCATCAAGTGTTTATATTATCATAAACGATAAGACAATAATAAAAGAGATATATCTTTTATTAGAAAATACAGAAAGGATGATGTAATGAATAAGATAGTTGTAAGTGATAATATAAATATAGAAAATATGATATATGAAATTAGAGGCAAGCAGGTTATGTTAGACTCTGATTTAGCAAGATTATATGGTTGTAAAAAACGGAACCAAATCACTTAATTTGGCGGTTAAAAGACATATAAATAGATTTCCAGAAAGATTTATGTTTCAATTAACAAAAGAAGAATATTCTTCTATTTATTCAAGGTTTCAATTTGAAACCTTGAATAAAAAACAATCAAAAACAAGGACTTAATATTAAATATTTGCCTTATGTATTTACTGAACAAGGAGTAGCAATGTTAAGCGCTATATTAAAAACTGATGTTGCAGAAGAAATAAGTATAAAAATAATGGATGCCTTTGTAGCGATGAAAAATGATAATAAATACTTCACTAATAGAACAAAAAATACTTTAATGAATTAACTATAAAAAATACAAAAGATATAAAATTATTACAAGAATCTTTTGATAAGTTAAATACAAAAAGAATCTAATAATCATATCTTTTATGAAAGACAAATATATGATGCATATTCATTACTCATAGATATATTATCTAAGGTAAAGAAAGAAATAATTATAATAGATAATTATGCTGGTAAGAAACTATTTGATATTATTAAGAATATTGATGTTAAAAAAAAAAGTAAAAATATATACTGAAAATATAGATAATATTTCTAAAGAAAAGTATGAAAAAACAATATAAGAATTTAGAAATAATAAATACCCATATATTTCATGACAGATTTATTATAATAGATAATAAAGAGTTATATAATTCTGGTGCATCATTTAAAGATTTAGGTAAGAAGTGCTTTGCTATTACTAAGATAGAAGACAATAGTATATTAAAAGAATTATTAAATAAACTAAAAAAAATATTATGATAGAGACCTTAGGCTCTATCATACCACGGAAGACTATAGGCTGAAGTGGAAAGAAAGGAAATTATGAAAGAAATAATAGATGAAAAAAACAATAAAATAATAGGTAATATCAATTTAGATAACTCTAAAGTAAAATTTACAGGTAGTAATAATATTTTATATATCAATGATGAAATAACACTAGTAAATTCAAGCATAGATTTTAGAGGAGATAACTCTCTTGTATATTTATGTAAGACAGCAGAAAAAATAACTGTGGATATCAAACTATATAACAATTCTACCATCTACTTTGGAAAGAATATTTGGATAAATAAAGGAGTTAAAATAGTCATATCAGAACAAACTAATTTATTCCTTAGTAATAATTGTATGATAGCTCCTGAATGCTGTATCAGAAGTGCTGATCCACATATAATTTATGATATAAATACTAAAAAAAGAATAAATCAAAGTAAAAGTATTTTTATTGGAGATAATGTATGGATAGCTCAAAGGGTAATGATATTAAAAAAAATACCAGAATAGGATCAGGAGCAGTAATCGGAGCAATGTCATTAGTTACCAACAAAGAATATAAATCAAATACTATATATGGTGGAAGTCCTGCGAGAAAGATAAAAAAAGAAGGCATATTCTTTATCCATGATGATTGTCATAGATTTTTAGATGAAGATATTAAGAAATATGAGTATAAAGATACTGATAAATATATTTATACTAGAGATAATACCACTATTAAATTTGAAGATATAGAAAATAATTTAAGAGGTACTTCTATTAAAGATAGAGTCGATTATTTAAATAAGATTACTTTAAATAATGATAAGAATAGATTTTATATTGGTGATTAGAGTAGATAATAATTTGATTAGTGAGGTAAAAAAATGAATTATAAATGTGTTGTAGCAAATAAAGATTTAATTATTAAAAAATGGGATGAAGAAATTAGAAAACATAATAATTCTAAAACTTGGATAGACTTTAAAGAAAAATCTCTTAGAAACTTAGATACTAGAATTGTCTATATGGGTATACTAAATGATGAAATAATTACAGAAAGTACTGCAATTATATCCATTAATGATTTGGATATGCAAAACAAAGATAATTTAGTCGGAAATAACAAAGCTTATCTAACTGCTTTTAGGACAAATAAAGAATATGAAAATAAAGGTTATTTTTCTAAATTATACAAGTTTATGGAAGAAGATTTAAAAAAGAGAGGATTTACATCATTAACACTAGGAGTAAGAACCATCAGAAGTAAGAAATATAATGATATACTTCAATTGGGGGATTTACTAATTATATAAAAATCCGATTATGAATATTATCCAAATAATGAAAAAATTCTTGTTAATTATTATGAAAAAGAAATTATAAAAGGCAAACAAAGATTTGCTTTTTTTCTAAATCTGTGCTATAATACCATGCACTAATGGGGGTTATTATGGAATTTGTAAGTAGAGAACATTTTGATACATATTTAAGAGGATTAAAATATTTAGGACAAGGAAGTCAAGGAGCATGCTATTTAAATACTAAAAATAATACTGTATATAAAGTATTTAATGACTATTTTGATGAAGAAGAGGCAGGATATACAGAAGACTTTTTATTAAGATTTAGTGATATAAAAAATAGTACTTTTATATGGCCTAATAATGTTATCAAAGTAGCAGGTACAATAGTGGGTTATACTATGCCATATAAAAGAGCAAAAAAATTTATGTAATATAAATCCATTATTAGTAAATCTAGATAAATTGGAGGAAGCTACTATAAAAGCAGAGAAAGATGTAAAAACATTAACAGATAATGAAGTAAGATTATATGATGTTAGATATAATATTTTATATAATAATGGTAAGATGTATGTTATAGATACATTAGAATATGGAAACAGAAAAGTATCTTATGAAGAAAACAGAATGACTATAGATGATGAATTAATGTTATTTCTCGTAGATAATTATTTTGAAGAATTTGTAAAAAATGATAAGTTACTAAACGCAATGTATAGAGAATTTGAAGTAAGAGGAGTAGACTTCTTAAAAGTATTTAGAAATAAACTTAGTGAATATGTAGGTAAAGATATAACTAAATTAAATGAAGCCAAACACTTAGTAAGAAAAAAATAATAGTCATATTTATCAAAGAGGATTTGATATAGAAGGTATATAATATATCTTCTTTTTTTTTTTATAACATTATTGACAGTAAAATACATATATGATATATTGAAAAAGAAATAATATATGTTAATCAGTTAGGAAAGTGAGATAATAAAATGGTAAAAAATTATAAAGTGATAACCCTATGTGGTTCTACTAGATTTAAAGATGAATTTTTAAAAGTTCAAAAAAGAACTAACCCTAAAAGGAAACATCGTAATTTCGGTAGGATTATTTGGTCATTCTGGTGATAGTGAAGTTTGGGAAAATATGGACGAAGGGACACTTACTAAGACGAAAAGAAATGTTAGATGATATGCATAAGAGAAAAAAATTGATATGGCAGATGAAATATTTGTAATAAATGTAGGTGGCTATATTGGAGATAGTACAAAATCAGAAATAGAATATGCCAAAGCACATGGTAAAAAAGTAAATTATCTTGAAAGTAAGTAATTAGATGGAGGCTTTATGAAAGAGATAGAAATACTTGTCGAAGTATTTGATACAAAAGATAGAGTAAAAGAAACATTAAGTAGTTTTAATTATATGGGTTTAAATAAAGTAATTGATGGGAATATTATTATGATCCTAAAAGGGATACTTTAAAGCCTAGTAAAGATGATGAACTATATCACTGTCTTAGACTTAGAACTAAAAATAATAAGCATTATATTACTTATAAAGATGATGTATATGATAATAATAAATGGTTATATTCAAATGAATATGAGACAGAAGTAGAAAAAAATTGATATGCTAAAAGAAATATTTAATAAACTAGGATTAGTAAAGTTTATAGAAATAAATAACAGTAAAGAAACATATACATATAAAGATTATGAGATAGTTCTTGAGGATGTAAAAGATTTAGGTTTATTTATGGAAGTAGAGCATTGTACTAATAATGATGTTGATGTTAAAGAAATAAAAAAAAAGACAAATACAAAGTTTCATTAATTCTTTAAACTTAGATGTATCTGAAGAATTAAATATGGGTAAAGCCAGAAATGTATATTAAAAAACATAACATAAAAATAGAAAGTTAATAGAGGTATAACATGGAATACGAAGTAAGATTTTATTATCCAAGTAGTGAGGTAAATAATTTATTAGATAAGTTATCAGAGCTAAAAAGAGTTAGAAAAGAAACCTAGAACTTATGAAAAAGACAATTCAGTATAATCATTCAGACCCTAGATATGATTTTTATTCAAAAGAGATAGATGGAAGATTTAGACTTAGATTATCAAAAAAATATAGAAGAAAGTAAATGTAAGTTAAGTTGGAAAAGACGTCTTCCAAATACTACAGAAAATTTGGTTAATAAGGAAGAAGAAAAAGAAGTAAGAATTTCTTATGAGGATGTAGATAATTTTATATTTATTATTGAAAATGTAATGCATTTTAAAGTTGTAGATAGTTATGAAAAATATAGAACTATATTTACAAATGAAGATGTTGAAATAAGTATAGATGAATATCCTTTTGGTATAGCATTAGAAATAGAAAATAAAAAGTAGTACCAAAAAATCCTGAAGAGGTAGTTATGAACTATGCAAGTAAATTAAAATTAAAATATCAAAGATTCATATAGACTATCATGGGATGATAAATATGTAGAACTATGTAAAGAACAAAATAAAGAAAATATATAACGAAGTAACATTTGACAAAGATATGCCAAGTATATAAAGAAAGGATGAATAATATGCGAATAAACTATTTATTTAGTGATATTTCTAAAGAACAAGGCTTTAATGAAATACAAAGGGAATACCTAAAAAAGATATTAAAAAAAATAATGATACGATAGTGTTTATTGCTACAACATTTGATGATTATGAAAAAGAATGATTTATACTATAATAACCTAATAAAACATTTTAAAAATATTGATATTACTTTTAATAAAGCATATTTGATAGATAATAGAGTAGCTAAAGACTTAGCTAAAGACTATATATTAAAATCAAATATAATATTTTTAATGGGTGGAGACGCCAAAAAACAAATAGATTCAGTAAAAGAGTACGATCTTTTTGAAATATTAAAATCAAAAAGAAGGAATAATACTTGGAGTAAGTGCAGGCTCTATGAATCAATCCTCTCGTGTGGTATATAAAAATGACTACAACAATTATGTAATTGAAGATTATGAAGGTTTAGGCTATATAGATATAAATATTTATCCTCACTTAGACTTTAATAATATTGATTATCTAAAAAGAAGTATTTGAAGTAAGTAATTATACCAAAACAGTAGCGTTACCTAATGATTCATTTATAAGAATAGAAAATAATAATATAGACTTTGTCGGAGAATATTATACTATCCAGAATAGCAAAATAACTATGCCTGGACATGAATATATAAAAATAAATCATACAGGAACTGTGCCACTAGAAACAGATAGATTAGTACTTCGAAGAACAGTAAAAAGTGATATTGATGAATTCTTCTTTATTCAGCTAAATCCAAATATAAGAAGATATCTAGGTACAAACAGACTAGGTGATGACCTAGAAAAAAAAATAGAAAATATTTTAATGAAGAAAAATATAATGAACTAAATTACTACAGATGGACCATAGTAAGAAAAGAAGATAATAAAATACTAGGCTGTATTTATTTAAATATTCATGATGAAAAAAGCAAGGACTGCTGGTATAGATTATTGGATTAGAGAGGATGCTTGGGGCAATGGTTATACTACAGAGGCTTCAAGAAAAATATTAAACTTTGCTTTTGATACCCTAAATATTAATAGAATAGAATCATGTGGTGGAAAAAGACAATCCAGGAACATACAAAGTAATGGAAAAGATTGGCCTTAAATATGAAGGAGAAAGAAAAAGAAGGAATATTCTATTACTATGGAGGACTAGAGAATTTAGTTTTATATGGAATTACTAAAGAAGAATATAAAAAAATAATAAATAAGATATTAACTAGGGGTGATTAGCCTCTAGTTTTTTATGATATATTCAAAACTGGGTTTACATCAATAAACTAGTGAACTTTTATTACTTTCTAAGTCATAGGTTAAAGTCTATGTTCTTTATCCATAAGTTTTTTTTGTTGATTACTTTATGATAGTGTGCTATAATCTGTTTATATAGATGGAGGAATTGGTATGTCAAAAGAAGAAAATGTAGTTAAGTATTATGCTATTTGTAATAGGCTAAAAAAAAATGTTATTAGAAAAGGCTGGAAACTATGGAATGTTCAAAGGGATAGACTTGAGAGTGTTGCTGAGCATATTTTTTAGTACTCAAATGCTTGCTATTGCTATGAAGCATGAATATCAATATGATGTTGATATTATGAATGTAGTATTTATGCTAGCAATTCATGAGTTGGGAGAAGCTATTATTGATGATCTAACACAATTTGAAATAAATGAAAATGATAAAGAAAAAATAGAACATGCTGCGGTACACGAGATATTATCTGGTATATTAGATGGAAAACAAATTGAAGAATTATTTTTAGAATTTGATTCACATAGTACCAAGGGAGGCTTTTTTTCGCTTATCAATGCGATAAACTAGAATGTGATTTGCAAAGTAAGATATATGATGATGAAGAGGGATGCGTTGATTTAACTAAGCAAGATGGTAATTTTGTAATGAATAATTCCATAGTAAAAAGATTACTTGACAATGGTGAATCATGGTCTACAATGTGGCTTAAATATGGCCAGGAAATGTATCCATACGATGATAATTTCAAGGCAGTATCTAATTACGCTATAAAAAATAAGATAAAGAAATAAAGTAAGATTTTCCTTAGAAAGTCTCTTTTTTTTGTATATAAAACTTCCTTAAAAATATTCATTCTTTAAGTAAAATCATATCACTTCATCAAAATAAAAAACAGTTGTAACAAAAAAAAGGTTGACAAGCATACCATATTATGATATATTTAACTTGAATTTAAAGAAAGGAGTGGAAGAAATGGTAATTTTTGTAAATAAAATAAAATTAAATTCAAATGTTTTTAATAATACTAAGATAGTTTTTTTGATAAGTGTGGGGAATTACTATGTTTTCCACAAGCTTTATAACTTTATAGAGTAAAAAATATAAAAAATAAAATAAAAAAACACTAGACTACTTAGAATTATTAAAGTAGTCTTTTTATTATGGAGGAATGAATATGAAGAAAAATTTAAAAAGAATTCATACCTCTAATAAAACTAGTTAAAGAAGATTTAAATAAAATCATTCTTGCTAGCATAGTTATATTTATATCAGGAATAACAGATATATTTACTGGATATCTAAATGGTAAAAGTAGTTGAATCAATCACTAATTTAGATATAAAGAAAGCACTTATCTTTCTCGGAGTATACTTCATACTAGAAATAACAATGGATGGAATAATACTACATAAAGCAAATTCTGTATTATACAAAGAAGAAAGTAAATTAACAAGAAAAAACTAGGCTTTAATACTTATAAGAAAGCCTTAAACTTACCTGCTGAAGCATATGAAAAACTATCCAGCGGAGAAGTAATAAACAGAATAACAAATGATGCCGATACCTTAAGTTTTACCTTTGGTAGAATTTTAAAAGATAGATGGTATCATCACTTATAGCGTCCTCTATAGTATTAATCTACATATTTATAAATTCCTATATTATAGGACTAGAAATAATACTAATAATGTTAATATTATTCTTAATACTAAAGAAGTATAATCCATTACTAAAAAATATACATAAAGAAAGAAAAGGTAAGCAAGATGAATTTACCTCTTTAACAAATGAATCCATTAGAGGTATAAGAGAGATAAAGACTCTTGAGTAAAAAATAATTTAATTACTAATATGATAGAACTAATAAAAGATATATATAAGAAGTCAGAGGAAGAAATAGATATGCAAAAGGGTTTCAATATCAAAACAAGTTTTCTAAAGTCAGTATTAGAATGTATGGTCTTTGCTACTTGTGTAATACTTTTATATTATCAAAAAGATATCACTAACATTCTTTATAGCTATGACTTATTACATATATAGATATACATGGTTACTTGAGGATATAAGTGATCTAACTCAAAACTATCAAAAACTTTAGTGTATCAATATCCAGAGTAAATGATATCCTAGAAAATAGATTATATGAAGATGAGAAGTTTGGTAATAAAACTCTAAATAATATAAAAGGAACTATAGAATTTAAAAAAAAGTTTACTTTTCATATCCTGATGAAGATAATATATTAAAAGACTTTAATTTAGAATTAGAACCAAATAAAAAGATAGCTATTGTAGGTTCTTCAGGACAAGGAAAGAGTACATTATTTAATTTAATTACTAGAATATTTGATCCTAATAATGGAGAAATAGATATTGATGGTATAAATATTAAAGATCTAACTGAAGAAGACTTAAGAAAAAATATATCAATAATCAGACAAGAACCGTTTGTCTTTAATAGAACTATCAAAGAAAACTTTAAAATAATAAATAATAAGATAACATTATCAAAAATAAGAGAATGTACTAAATTAGCCTATTTAGATGATTATATTATGTCCCTACCTAAGAAGTATGATACTGCTTTAGGAGAAGGGTGGAGTAAATTTATCAGGAGGACAAAAACAAAGACTATCTATAGCTAGAACATTATCTAAAGGAAGTAAGATAATATTATTTGATGAAGCAACATCTGCTTTAGATAATAAGTCTCAAGAATATATTAAAAAGACTATTGATAATTTGGTAAAAAGATCATACTATTGTAATAGTGGCTCATAGGTTATCTACGATAATAGATGCTGATATTATCTTTGTAGTAGATGATGGTAAAGTAGTATCTTCTGGTACTCATAATGAATTATTAAAAACAAGTGATATTTATAAAAATTTATATGAAACAGAATCTTTAAATTCATAATTAAAGAAGTATTAATATATTGGTACTTCTTTTAGTTTGTCCTCTTAAGCCTTGGGTCTTAAGAGACAAAAAATAAAGCCTTAAATATAAGTCTTTATTTTGAACAATTTTGGTAAGAAAAATACTTGAGAGAATTTTGATTGATTTTGAAAATATAAATAAATTATAACAAAATACTTTGACAATTATAAAAAATAAATTATATATTTAATGCAAGTGAGGAGATATAAATAACAAATTTATTATAAGCTATCTCGGGTGTAAAAGCCTACACGTGATGTAAAGATAAAGCACGGAGTCACTATTCTTATATGGAATAGTTACCTTCTGTGCTTTTTTTCATATTAGAAAAAATACTATAATAGAAGAAAGGATGTGATTAAATATGGCTGTTATAGAAGTTAAGAAATTATCTAAAAATTTCAAAGTAAAAACAAAAGAAAAGGGATTAAAAGGAAGTTTAAAATCTATAATTAAACCTAAATACAAAGAAGTAAATGCCGTTAAGAATATTAACTTTGAAGTAGAAAAGGGAGAAATTATAGCATTTATTGGACCTAATGGTGCAGGTAAATCTACTACAATAAAAATGTTAACAGGAATATTATATCCAAGCAAGGGTGAAATAAGAGTATTAGGATTAGATCCAACTAAAGAAAGAAAAAAACTATCTTATGAGATAGGAACAGTGTTTGGCCAAAAGGAGCAATTATGGACTCACTTAACTCCGTATGATAACTTTAAGTTTTTTGGAGCAATATATGATATTCCAGAATACCAAGTGGAAAAGAAAATAGAGGAATTAAAAACATTGTTTGAGTTAGGGGAATTTATAAATACGCCAGTTCGTAATTTGAGTTTAGGACAGAGAATTAGATGTGAAATAGTGGCTAGTTTAATTCACGAACCTAAAGTATTGTTTTTAGATGAACCAACAATTGGTTTAGATCCAGTAGTTAAAGAGAATATAAGAACACTTATTAAAAAGAATGAATAAGGAATATAAAACTACTATTTTTCTAACTAGTCATGATACACTTGATATTGAAAAATTATGTAAAAGGGTAATAATTATAAATAATGGTAGTATAGTTTTAGATGATTCTATGGATAATTTAAAAAGTATCATTATTTAAATAAAAAAAAATACTTGAAGCTAAGATGAAGGAAAAAAGTAAACCTTGAAGATACTGATGGGATTACTATATTAAAAGATAAAGGTTATAATATTAAGATAGAGATAGATACTAAGAAAAAAAAAATATAGCGGATGCTATAAAATTATTAAATCCAGATAATATAATAGATATTAATATATCAAATATTCCACTTGAGGATATTATAAGTGCTATTTATAAGAGTGATGAATAATGAAGAAGTATCTATACATATTTAAATCAGAATTTATGAGTAATCTATCTTATATTTTTTAATACAATTGTAGGTTTTGCAGGATATATAATATTAATATTTATCTTTCTTAATTTATGGAAATATATATATAGTGATCCGAATGAAGTGATAAATGGCTATACTTTAAATCAAATGATTTGGTATGTAATTATAACAGAATTATTATGGACTAGTTTAAAAGGAAGAAAATTAGTTAAAAAAAAATAAGTGATGATATAAAAACAGGTAATATTGCTTATAACTTGAATAAACCATATAATTATGTTTTATATGTTCTATCTAATCATCTTGGTGATGTAGTAATTAGATTTGTTATGTATTTGTTGATTGGAGTGATTCTTGGAGTAATATTTTTAAAGAGTATTCCAAGTTTAAACATTATAAGTATAATTTTAGTGTTATTATCCGCTATACTGGCTATTCTAATAAATATTATGCTTTTAATAGCGGTAGGTTTATTGTCTTTCTTTATTGAGGATTCTGGACCATTTTACTGGGTATATAGTAAAATAATATTGGTATTAGGAACAATATTTCCTATAGAATATTATCCAGTGGCATTACAAAAGATATTAGCATATAGTCCAATATATGCAGTATCATATGGACCTGCACGAATGTTTGTTAATTTTAATTATAGTGAAGCATTAAAAATATTGTTAATACAAATAATATATATAACATTATCGTGTTTATTGTGTAATTTAATGTATAAGAAAGGAGTGAGAAAACTAAATGTTAATGGAGGTTAAAAAAGAATTAAAAAGTGATATCATTATCTATAAAATATGCTATAATGCGTGAGGCATTAAATAAAGTGAGTTTTATTACTAATATATTATTTATGATCTTAAATAATGCTTGCTTCATAGTACAATGGATAATACTATATTCGGTTAAAGAGAATATTGGTGGATACACATTAAATAAAGTTTTATTACTGTGGGCACTAGCGGCTTCAACTTATGGTTTTGCTCATCTTTTCTTTGAAAAGGCATTTAGTTTATCTGATACAATTAATAATGGTAAATTAGATAGTTATTTGGTTCAACCACGAAATGTATTATTGTCTGTAGTTACAAGTGATGTTAAAATATCTGCGATTGGAGACTTAATATATGGACTTATAATGATATTCATTTGCGGCTTAACAATTAAAAAATTTATATTATTTGTAATATTTACTATAACAGGAGGATTAATATTGGTTAGTATTTCTATAATATATAATAGTTTAAGTTTTTGGTTTAGCAAGTCAGATTTTTATTGCGGATATTATGAATGATTTGATGATACATCCATCTACTTATCCAGAAGGTATTTTTAAAGGTTTGGTTAAAATAATTCTATATACTATAATACCAATTGGATTAGTAAACTATATTCCAATTAATGTAATAGTGGATTTTAAATTAATACCATTATTAATTGTAATATTATTTACAATATTTATTGTGACATTATCATTTATTGTATTTAATAATGGGTTAAACAAGTATTCATCTAGTAATTTAATGATTGCTAGATTATAGAATGATTACATTATCTTGATAAAATATTAAATGGAGGTAAGAAATGAAACAAATGATATTACCGGATTATAATAATAGTATAGTTAATCTTATGAGTAGTATAAGAAAATATTTTGATTTAGATTACGAAGGAAATACTCTTTGATATAGTAGATACTTTATTAAAGAAGAATAATCCTAAGAATGTAGTAGTTATTTTATATGATGGTATGGGTTCAAGATTGGTAAAAAAGAAATTTAGATGGTAATAGTTTTCTAAATAAGAATATGATTTCTGAATTATCTACAGTAGTACCATCTACGACAACAGCCGCAACTACATCAGTATTAACTGGATTATATCCTAATAGTCATGGTTATTTGGGATGGGATATGTACTATGAAAAAAGGATAAAGTAGTAACAATGTTTACTAATAATATAAAGGATACTGATATAAAAAGTATTTGGCTATAATATTGCTAAGAAGTATTTTCCATATGAAACAATAACTGATAGTATAAATAAGAATGGAAAATACTACTCAAATATTGTATCTCCTTTTGGAGGAGATATATATAGTGAAAATAATATAGATGAAATGTTTACTAAGATAGAAAATAATCTAAATAAAAAAGAAAAAAATTATATTTATGCTTATTATACTAATCCTGATAGTATTATGCATCATACTGGTACTGATAGCAATGAGGCTATAGAATGTTTTAAGATGATTAATGATAAAACAGAATCTTTTAGTAGTAAATTAAAAGATACTATGCTTATTGTAATTGTAGATCATGGTCATATTAACTGTGATGAAATATTACTTGAAGATTATCCAGATTTATATAATTTACTTGATGGAGATACTTGGATAGAACCTAGAATGTGTGCTTTTAAGATAAAGAATGGCATGGATGAAGAATTTAAATATTTATTTAATAAGTATCTTGGAAAATACTTTGTGCTAAAAAGTAAGGAAGAAATAATAAGAGAAAAATTATTTGGAATAGGTAAAGATAATAAATATTTTACTTCCTTACTGGGAGACTATCATGCCCTAGCGGTATCTAATAAATATTTAAGATACAGAAGAGGCTGCCCAATACATATTTCTACACATGCTGGCTTTACTATAGATGAAATGAAAGTACCACTTATAATTGTTATTAGAGGACATTAAGTTCTCTTTTTAAATTATAATGTAAAGAAAAGTAAATAATATTGTAAGTAAAATATACCTTTTATGATATAATAAAAATATAATGATAGGGAGGTACTTATGAATAAGAAGAAAAATAATAAAAAAGGGTTTGATAATGAAAAAATATGTAAAAATACAAATAGAGACTATAAAGAAAAGAATTAAACTATTTGATAATAAATTATATTTAGAGTTTGGTGGTAAATTATTTGATGATTATCATGCTAAGAGAGTATTACCAGGATTTGAATTAGATTCTAAAATAAGACTACTAAAAGAGTTAAAAGATGATACTGAGATGATATTTTGTATTAATGCTAATGATATAGAAAGAAAGAAGATTCGTGCCGATTATGGAATAAGTTATGATGAAGAAGTAATAAGACTAATTCATATCTTTAGAAATCTTAAAATAGATGTTAATAGTGTAGTAATAACTTTATATAATGGTCAGTCTAGTGTAAGTAAATTTAGAAAAAGACTAGAATCACTTGGAGTAAAATCTTATATTCATACTTATACTAAGGGATATCCAACAGATGTAGAAGTAATAGTAAGTGAAGAGGGTTATGGAGCTAATCCTTATATAGAAACTACTAAACCACTAGTGGTAGTTACTGCTCCTGGTCCTTGTAGTGGTAAACTAGCTACTTGTCTATCACAGTTATATCATGAGTATAAAAGAGGAGTGAAAGCAGGATATGCTAAGTTTGAAACTTTTCCAGTATGGAGTCTACCTTTAAAACATCCAGTTAATATGGCTTATGAGGCTGCTACTGCAGATTTAAAAAGATAAGAATATGATAGATTCATTTCATTTAGAAGCTTATGGAATTAGTGCAGTAAATTATAATAGAGATTTAGAGGTATTTCCAGTATTAAAAAATATCTTAAATAAAATAACTGGAGAAGATATATATAAATCTCCAACTGATATGGGAGTTAATTCAATAGGAGAATGTATAACTGATGATGATATAGTGAGTATGGCCGCTAAAAAGGAAATAATAAGAAGATATTATAAAGCTCTTGTAGAAGTTAAAACTGATGATATTGATCCAGAAGTACCTCAGAGAATTAAATTACTTATGAATGAACTTAATATTAGTGATAATTTAATTAAGGCTATAAATAGGGCTAGAGAAAAAAGAAGAAATCTCTTCTTCTAAAGTAATAGCCTTAGAAATTACTCCTAATGTTATTATAACTGGTAGAGAGACAGAACTACTGACTCCAGCGGCTAGTTTAATATTAAACTCTATAAAATATTTAACTGATATTCCTGACGAGATAGATTTGTTATCTCCAGGAGTATTAAAGCCTATTCTTGATTTGAAAAAGAATATCTTATCTAACAAACAGATACTTAATTTGAATGATGTCTTGATATCTTTATCAATATGTTCAGTAACTAATCCTACTGCTAATAAGGCTCTTAAGAATATAAATAAACTAAATGGATGTGATGCTCATGCTACTTTTTTATTGTGGAAAAGTCTGACCTTGATTTACTTAGAAGTTTGGGTATTAATTTAACTTGTGCATCCGGTATTTAATAGTGAAAAATTAATTTAATTATATCCCCTTAAGCCTAGGTCTTTAGGGTCAAAAGGAAGCCTAAGGTCTTCCTTTTTGAAGTATATTTTTGACAATTATATATATAACTGCTATAATATAAGATACTTTTTGGGGGATTTATATGATAGCGTATACTGAAGATAAAAAAAAGATATAATCTTGATACTGATAATTTTATAGATGAAGGAGAATATGGCAGAGTATATTTAACTAGTGATAATAAATGCTTAAAAATATTTAAACAGTCTATATCTAGAAAAGATAAAATGAGTTTTGATGAAGATGTCTTTAATATAATTAGAGAGTTAAAACCTAAGAATATTTATACACTAGGTGATTTATATTATAATAAATCATTAACTAGAATATTAGGTTACTTATCTGAATACTATTCAAAAAGAAGATATAAATATATTAACTATGCCCGTAGATTATACTTTTGATAATTTATGTTCTCTATATGAATTCATTTGTTTTACTTTCAGAATATAATATACGGATAAGTGATACTTGCTCGCAAAATGTAATTTTAAATAATAATGGTATAACAATCATAGATACAGACTTTTATTATATTGATGCTAATAGTAATAAGTTAGCGATAAAAAAGAGTAATATATATGATTTGGGAGAATTATTTTCTTGGATATATATGAATTCTTTAAAAAGAAACAGACTTTAATAAAAGAAGTTCAATGATTGATAAAATAGAAAAATTATTTATACCAATAGGTACTTTTGGAGTAGAACCAGTAATTAAAAAAAAATTAATAAAATACAAATATCCAATAGATTATTTACAAAATAGATGATATACTTATAAAGTAGCGTAGGTGATTATATTGGAACTATTAAGAGTAGTGGATAATAATGGTAATGATACTAATGAAATATTAGAAAGAGAAGAACTTCATAATAGGGGTAAACTGCATAATGAAGTAACTATTTATATTATAAATAATAAAAAAAAAGAAGTATTATTACAAAGAAGAAGTAAAAATAGAAGATTCTGTCCTAATATGCTTGGAGTTATCGCAGGACATGTAAGCTATAATGAAACTCCCCTTGTTTGTGCAGGAAGAGAAATAATAGAAGAAGTAGGAGTAAGAATAAATAAAAAAATAATATTCATCCTCTATATGATAGATACTTAGTTAAAGAAAGATTTAATAATCATTTCATGTATCCATTCTATGCTGTATGTAATAAAGAGGCAAGTGAATTCAAAGTACAAAAAAGAAGAACTATCTTATGTAAAATGGTATAGTATCGATAAAGTAATTGAAATGATAAAAGAAGGAAATAAAGAACTGGTATTTAAAAAAGAGGAGATATCAATTTTTGAAAAATTAAAAAATATTGAATTATAGTATTGAAATATTTTAAAAATTATGCTATAATCTAGATATAAATGTTGATGAGGACATGATTTATATATTTAATTATTTAGAGAGTTACTGGGTGGTGAAAAAGTAATTAATTGAAGTATAGATTTCTACCTTGGAGTGAAATGTAAACATTTCCGGCTAGTAACCGTTATCAAAATTAAGTAAAAGAAGAGGATGGTACCGTGCAGTAAGCACTCCTTATGAGTACCATTCTCTTTTATTTTAAAGGAGGAATTATGCGTACTGAAGAAATACCTTTGGGAAGTAAATGGAGACACTTTAAAAGGCTCCATTATGGAAGTGATAAATATAGCTAAGAATAGTGAAACTCTTGAAGATATGGTAGTGTATAAACATGATTACAAGTTATGGGTAAGACCTATATCCTCGTTTCTTAGTACTGAGGATATAACTACCAGAAGTGATAATGTTACTGGGCAAAAATATAGATTTGAAAGGATAGGATAAAAATGATAGATATAAATTTAATTAGAACAAATAGAGATTTAGTAAAAGAAAATATTAAGAAGAAAAGTTTCAAGATAAAAAACTTTCGTCTAGTGGATGAAGTATATGATATGGATGTTAAATATCGTACTATTAGAACTGAAGCTGATGAGGCAAGAAATAAAAGTAAATAATTTGAGTAAAGAGATTGGTCTTTTAATGCGTGATAAAAAAACTAGAAGAAGCAAATAAAGTTAAAGAAGAAGTATCTACGATAAAGGGTAGAATACCAGAACTAGAAAAAGAAGAAGAATATTTAGAAAAAGAAATTAAAGAAAGAATGATGAAGATACCAAATATTATTGATAGTTCAGTACCTATTGGTAAAGACGATAGTGAGAATGTTGAAATAGAAAGATTTGGTGAACCATTTGTACCAGATTATGAAATACCATATCATGCTGATATTATGAATAGATTAAATGGTATTGATAAAGATAGTGCTGGTAGAACTAGTGGTAATGGTTTCTACTATCTAATAGGAGATATAGCTAGATTACATGAAGCTACTATTGCCTATGCTAGAGATTTTATGATTAATAAAGGCTTTACTTACTGTATACCTCCATTTATGATAAGAAGTGATGTCGTAAATGGTGTTATGTCTTTTGAAGAGATGGATGCTATGATGTATAAGATTGAAAATGAAGACTTATACTTAATAGGTACTTCAGAACATAGTATGATTGGTAGATTTAAAGGACAACTAATAGATGAAAGTAAATTACCAATAGCTATGACTTCATACTCACCATGCTTTAGAAAAGAGGTAGGGGCTCATGGTATTGAGGAAAGAGGAATTTATAGAGTACATCAATTTGAAAAGCAAGAGATGATTGTTCTATGTAATCCTGAAGAATCTATGGATTGGTATAATAAGATGTGGTCTTATACCGTTGAATTCTTTAGAAGCCTAGATGTATCAGTTAGAACCCTAGAATGTTGCTCAGGAGATCTAGCCGATCTTAAAGTAAAATCATGTGATATTGAAGCATGGAGCCCTAGACAGAAGAAGTACTTTGAAGTAGGCTCATGTTCTACTCTAGGAGATGCTCAAGCTAGAAGACTAGGGAATAAGAATGAAAACAGAAAATGGTAATAAATATTTAGCTACATTAAATAATACAGTAGTAGCTAGTCCTAGATCACTTATTGCTATTCTAGAGCAGCATTATCAAGAGGATGGTAGTGTTATAATTCCAGAAGTTTTAAGACCATATATGGGTGGTAAAAAGAAAGAATAGAAGCAAAGAGATAAATTATGAATAATAAACTTAGAACTTTTATGATAGGAAGATATGGGATAGATGAATTATATAAAGTATTATTAGTTATATATACTATTCTAATACTAATAAATATCTTTATAAGAAGCAAAATAATTGCTGTAATAGAAGTATTACTTATAATTATAATGATATATAGAGTACTAACTAAAAAATATATATCAAAGAAGAAAAGGAAAAATGATATGTATTTAAAGATAAAGAATAAGATATTAAGTACATATAATTATAATAAAAAAAAGAAATATAAGGATCGAAATACTTATATGTATAAGAAATGTCCCTAATTGTAGGCAGAAAATTAGATTACCACTTAAAAAAGGGAAAAACATACTGTTAAATGCCCTAAGTGTAGTAATAAATTTGAAGTAAAATGTCATAAAAACGAAAAAGATAAAAGTAGAAATAGTTAAATAACATTTAAAGAGTGTAAAGTATAGGAAGATTACTAAGCTAATCTTCTTTTTTTTTATTGACATTTTTTTCACTATATTTCTTATAATTAACTTGTAAGGTAGGTAATAAATATGAAACTAAATGAAAAAAGAATTATTAACGATATAAGACTATTATCACTTGATATGATAAATACTGCAGGTTCAGGTCATCCTGGAATAGCCTTAGATTTAGCTCCAACTATGTATACACTATTAGCATATCATCTAAAGTTTGATCTAGAAAGAAAAAAAAGCTTGGTGTAATAGAGATAGATTAGTATTATCTTCAGGCCATGCTTCTTCTCTTTTTATATGCCAGTTTATTCTATTGCTTAGATGACTATTCATTAGAGGAGTTAAAAAACTATAGAAGAATAACATCACCATTATCAGCTTATCCTGAATATGATCTAAATGGTAGAATAGAGTGTACTACTGGTTTACCAGGAGAAGGTCTAGCTACTTCAGTGGGTATGGCAATGGGTGAAAAGTATCTAGCAGCTACTTTTAATAGAAAGAAGAATCCATTATTTGACTATAATATCTACTGTATATGTTCCGAAGGTGATATGATGGAGGGAATATCCTATGAAGCAGCTTCACTTGCGGGAACACTATCTTTAGATAATTTAATAGTATTATATGATTCTAATGAGATGACCGCTGATGGTAGTACTGATAAAACATTTGATGAGAATGTTTTAGATAGATTTAAGAGTATGAACTGGAATACTCTTGAAGTAAGAAATGGTGAGTCAGTTAGTGAAATATCTAATGCTATAGAAAAAAGCTAAGAAGAGTAATAAACCTACAATTATCAAAATAAATACTGTACTTGGAGTACATTCAAAAAATACGAAGGAACAAATAAAATACATTCTAATTTAGAATTAGAAGATTTAAATAATATTAGAACAGAGTTAAAAAGGAACTGGTGAGTTTACTTTTTTGATGAAGAAGCAAGAAATAACTTATTAAAATTTATCAAAGAAGGAACTGATGACTATTATAGAGAATGGTATAGTGAATATGAAATGTATATTGCTAATGCTACTGATAGTGAGAAAGATAATCTTAACTTAGTAATAGAAAATGATAAGATAATTCTTGATATAGCAGCAGTTATTGATACTAGTAAAATATTTGAAGATAAAGCTATGCGTGATATTAACTATCAAATAATGAATGTTATAGCATCATTCATACCTAATTTTATGGGTGGAAGTTCTGATATGGTATGTAGTACTAAAACTTATCTAAAAAGGAAAGAAAGAATTTGCTTTTGATGAAAATGCTGGTAGAAATATTAACTTTGGTGTAAGAGAATCTCTAATGGGAGCTATAATGAAATTTGGTCTTGCTCTTACTAATATAAGAAGCTTTGGTAGTACTTACTTAGCTCTAGTGGACAAAATGATACCTGAGATAAGAATGTCCTCAATGATGAAACTACCAGTAACTTATATCTTTACTCATGATAGTGTAAGAGCAGGTCAAGAGGGTATGACTCATGAGCCGATTGAAGAATTAGGTAATTTGAGAAATATACCAGGACTTAATGTCTTTAGACCAGCAGATTATAAAGAATTAATAGGTAGTTGGAATTATATTTTAAAAGAAGGAAAACCTAGTGCTTTAGTATTACCTAAAGGACATAATGAAACCATGAAACATACTAGTTCAGAAAAAGACCTTACGCGGAGGTTATATAATAAGTGAAGTAAGAACTAGACTAGATCTTATACTAATAGCTACTGGTTCTGAAGTAGAACTAGCTATGAAAATAAAAGATGAACTACTAAAAAACTATATTGAAGCAAGAGTAGTATCAATGCCAAACTTAGGTTTATTCCTAAAACAAGATAAAGATTATCAAGAACAAGTCTTACCTCGTGGTTACAGAAGAATGGCTTTAGAACTATCTAATGATCCAAATTGGTACCGTCTAGTAAATCAAGACGACTTTATCGGAGTAACTGACTTTGGAAGAACAGGCACTGAAGAAGAAGTATTATCATATTACGAACTTGATTTAACTAATATAATTATAAGAATAAAAAATAGTTTATAATTCGACAAAATATATAAATATAGTATGTTAATATTACTATGGTGATATTATGAGAACATACTATATTTTTAATGTTAATAGATATTTTAGTTATATGTATAAAAATAAGCCATTTAAGATGTATAAAATATTTGAAGAAATATATTATTCTAAGAGTTATGATAGTTTAAATACTTATAGGAATTTTGAAACAGTAGCTGTTCCTTTTAATAAAATAATGTTAAATGAATATATATATTATGAGTTCAAATTAAAATATGGTTATAAAAAGAAATGGTGGTAATAAGCATAACTTAAATACTAGTGAGAATAGTACTCTTCAAATAAATAATTATAATATAAAACTAATTACTGAGAATAATTATTCAGTATTCTTTAAATATCTAAATAATTATAATAATAATTTATTTGTTTGTGACTTTGAAAATATGGATTATTTTTGGTTATGTAAATTATATAATAAGAAGAGTAGTGTAGAATTAGTAAAATAACTTTACAAAATACTAATTTAATAGTAAAATTATCTTAAGGAGGGATATAACATGCAATGGTTATGGGATTTATTATATGCCTTAGGTGGTCTTGTACTAGGAGCAGTAATAGGTTTTCTAGTAGCTAGAAAATTAATGAAGAAAGAATTAAAGAAAAAAATCCACCTATAAATGAACAAATGATTAAAACAATGATGAGTCAGATGGGAAGAACTCCATCACAAAAACAAGTTAATCAAATGATGAAACAGATGAATAAGTTTATGTAATTTATTCATTTTGTTTTAATACGAAAGGATAGTATGAAGAAAAAATATACATTAAAAAGAATTTTATGAGTTAGAAAGAAAAAAATCTTTGAACTTAGAATAGCAGTAAAAAAAAAGGTAATTTTAGTAATGAATTAAGAGAAAAATTAACTACACTTGAAATAGAATATGAAAGAATATCTTCACAAATATCTTGGGATATAGAAAATTGTAATATAGATTATGGTTATGAAGATAATAATGAAGAACTAAAAAAGAGTAAAAGAAAATATAATATTTATCTAAAATTATTGTAAAATATAATTACTTATGGTATTATTTTATATGTAAGGTAAATAGATGTGATTTGCATATGGTTAACTATAGAAAAAATACCAAATAATCAGTTATTTTTTGATACCAAATAATTCGCAAATCAATATGAAAGGAGGCCCTTCTCATGAATAAAGTAGTAATTAAGAATGTTAACTATTTGTTAATTAGGGGGGGCTTGAAAGTCTATTAACCTATATATAAATAAAGGGATTATAGATAGTTTTAATATAAAGACTATAGAGAAAACTAATAGAAATATTAGTCTTTCTTTGTAGTCTTTTTTATATATAGAAAGAGGTATTAAAATGAATAAATATAAGTTATATATGATATTAGGAATAGTAGTATTAGTGTTATCAGTAAGTAGTAGTTTTGCTTATTATATATGGAAGAATAGTACTAATGCTTTAGTTAGTTTAAATGTATGTACTCCAACAGTTACATTTGCTGGAGGTTCTACGATAAATGGTGTAGATATGATACCAGTACTAACTAAAGAAGAAGGAACAATAAAAAAAAGATATTGAAGTAAAAAAGAAATAGTACTTGTAATAGAGATGTAACTATGAATCTATATTTAGAGTTAACTACATTTCCTACAGAACTATCAGATTCTTCTTTTTTGTTTATGAGTTATATAAAAATAGTGATAGTACACCTGTAGTAAGTGGTAACTTTTCAAACAGAGAACAAGGTAAAACATTATAACATTACTTTCTAATCAAGTATTAAATACAAGTAAAGATACATATACTTTATATATCTATATAGACGGTAATCAAGATAATCCTGGTACTATGGCAGGTAAAAACTTCTTATTTAAATTATGGGGCTCAGGAGAAGGAGCCATATATAAAGAGAATGTAATAACTGCTTCAGATAATCCGAGTGCAAGTACTTCAAAGTTCTTTAATACCGAAGTAATGCGAGAAGAGATACAATCACTTACCATTGCTGAGGATAACACAGTACCAGACATAGAAGGAGTAGTATCAAAAGATATATCACAAAATCAAGATGGAACAGTAATGTTATGGTATACACCAAAAGAAGTAACATCAAGTGATGGTACAACTAAGACAATGTATGATATGTGGATAGGTGGAGAAAATGGAGTATTACAAACAGGAACAAATGCTTCAGGTATGTTTGCCTATTTAACTAATGTAGAAAAACTAGATTTATCAAAACTAGATACTTCATACATAACAAATATGTCTAGGATGTTTTATAATAGTTCAGGTTTAAAATCAATAGATTTATCTAATTTTGATACACGAAATGTTACTAATATGAATGCTATGTTTGGAGGATGTTCCAGTCTAACAAGTTTGGATTTATCTAATTTTAATACAAGAACAAAGTAACTAATATGTCTCAAATGTTCTGGGGATGTTCTAAAATAATAAGTTTAAACTTATCAAACTTTGATACTTTAAAAGTAACTACGATGAGCTCGATGTTTTCTAGTTGTAGTTCGCTTACCAGTTTAAACTTATCAAATTTTGATACTTCAAATGTAACTACGATGTCTTTGATGTTTTCTGGTTGTAGTTCGGTTGTCAGTTTAAACTTATCAAGTTTTAATACTTCAAAAAGTAACTAATATGAATTATATGTTTTTAAGATGCACATCGCTTATAACATTGGATTTGTCAAACTTTAACACTTCAAAAGTAACTAATATGAGTAATATGTTTTATAATTGTATATCGCTAACAAGTTTAGATTTATCAAACTTCGATACTTCAAAAGTCACTAATATGGATTATATGTTTATTGGCTGTAGAAATTTAGTAAGCTTAGATTTATCAAACTTTAATACTTCAAAAAGTCACTAATATGGATTATATGTTTAGTTCTTGCTCTAGTTTAAAAAAAAAATATATGTATCAGATTTATGGAATACTAATAGTGTAACTAGTTCTACAAATATGTTTATTGCTTGCAAATTATTAGTTGGTGCTATACCATTCGATAGTACTAAAATAGATGTAACTATGGCTAACTATACTACTGGATATTTAACATATAAAAGTAATAACTAAGAAAGGTATAACTAATATCTTTCTTTTTAGTATATAATTATAGCTTATATATAATAGATATGTAGATATATTATATTAAGACTAAGAATTAGGCTTAATATAGCAGTGAAAGACTTACATTGTAAGGCTTGAACTGAATATAAAAAATAAAATGCTTTTGTATAAATATTTAGTAATATGTTATAATCTAAATATAGATGAAGGAGAGTGTTTACATGAATAAAAGTAAAGTATATTTTACAAAAGAAATAACTAGTGAATCATTAGTAAAAATATATGAAGTACTAGGTATAGAATTAAAAGGAAATGTTGGAGTAAAATTACATACAGGAGAAAAAAGGTAATCAAAATTATCTAAGACCAGAATTTATGAAAGAATTAATAGATAAAGTGGGAGGCATCGTAATAGAGTGTAATACAGCTTATGATGGAGCAAGAAATACTACTGAAAAACATAAAGAATTAATGAAAGAGCATGAACGGAATAAATATTATAAAGTAGATATTATGGATAGTGAAGGAGATACTACTCTAGATATACCGAATGGTAAAATAATCAAAAAAGATTATGTTGGAAAACATATAAATAATTATGATAGTATCTTAGTATTATCCCACTTTAAAGGTCATCCAATGGGAGGCTTTGGCGGAGCTCTTTAAACAATTATCAATAGGTTTCGCTTCAAGTGGTGGAAAAACCTATATCCATACTGCTGGTAAAACAACCGATATGAATGATTTACGGAATAATATTCCAAGTCAAGAAAAAATTTATCGAGTCAATGGCAGATGCAGCCTCAGTAGTACATAATGAATTCAAAGGAAATATCGCTTATATTAATGTAATGAAAAAAATATGAGTGTAGATTGTGATTGCTGTGCTAAAGCAGAAGATCCTTGCATGAAAGATATTGGTATTCTAGCAAGTACAGATCCAGTAGCTATAGATAAAGCTTGCCTAGATTTAGTCTATAATAGTAGTGATAAAGGAAAAGATCATCTAATAGAAAGAATAGAATCAAGACAAGGTACACATATAATTGATGCCGCAGCTTCAATAGGATTTGGTAATAGTAATTATGAACTTATAAATATAGATTAATAAAAAGATAAAAAGGGGTCCAAAGGAAGGAATTATATGAATAGAGAAGAAATAAATAACAAGTTAGAATTTATGCAAGAATTAGCTAATCGTTTTCCTACTAAGGATGACGCTGTAACAGAGATAATAAATTTAAATGCTATACTTGCTTTGCCAAGAGGACCAGAACACTTTATGAGTGATTTACATGGGCAAGCCGATGCTTTCACTCATATTTTAAATAATTCTGCAGGAGGAATAAAATTCCGTATATGGCAGTTATTTAATGGTACATTAACCCAAAAAAAGAACAAGATGAATTAGCTACATTAATATACTATCCAAAAGAAAAAATGCAAATAGTATTAACTGAAGTACTAGATAAAGAAAAATGGTATTATGATAACCTACTTAGAATAATCGAAGTAACTAAAAAAAGTTTTCCTCTAGATATACAAGAAGTAAAGTAAGAAAAGTGTATCAAGATGATAATTTAAGTTATATAATAGATGAATTATTAAATAATAAAATAGAAGAAGAAAATAAAGATAAATATTATAAAGAAATATTAAATACCATAATAGAACTAGGATATAGTGAAAAAAACTAATAATATTATTATCCTCTATAATAAAGAAATTATCAGTAGATGTTTTACATGTAGTAGGAGATATATATGACAGGGGGACCTGAACCACATAAAATAATGGATAGTCTTGAAGAATATCATTCAGTAGATATTCAGTGGGGTAATCACGATATACTATGGATGGGAGCCGCTATTGGAAGTAATATCTGTGTATCAGGAGTTATTACCAATAGTGTTCGTCATAATAATCTAGATATTCTCGAAGATATATATGGTATTAACCTAAGACCATTAGCAAACTTTGCTGAAGAAACATATAAAAGATGCCATGGTCTGGAAACCAAGACATACTAAAGATGAAGATTATTTAACTAGTTCAGATGTAAGACAATCAGCCAAAATACATAAAAGCCATATCAGTAATAATGTATAAACTTGAAGGTATCTTCGCAGAAAAAAACATCCTGAATACAAAATGACTCATCGTAGACTATTAGATAAAATAGATTATGAAAATAACGAAATAACAATAGATGGTAATACATATCATCTTGAAGATACAGACTTTCCTACTATTGATAAGAATGATCCATATAAGTTAACTAAAAGAAGAAGAGAAAATAATCTCAGACTTAGTAAAATCATTCTTAAATAGTGAGTCATTGCAGCGACATATGAATATCTTAATCGAAAAAGGAAGTATGTATAAAATAGTCAATAATAATTTAATGTATCATGCCTTAGTACCATTAAATGAAGATGGAACATTAAAAAGAAGTAACTATAAATAATGTTACAACATCAGGTAAAAAACTATTTGACTATATAGATATATTAGTCAGAAAAATGTTTTATTGTAGAACACAAAATCAAGAAGAATTAGATTTAATGTGGTATCTATGGTGTGGCCCAGACTCACCATTCTTTTGGTAAAGATAAAATGACCACTCTAGAAAGAGTATTAATAAAAGATAAAAAATCACATAATAAGAAAAAAAGAAACTATTATTATCAGTATCAAGAAAATAAAAGAAGTTATGGAAAATATAATGAAAGATTTTGGTATTACAAATTTAAATAATGCTCATATAATAAATGGTCATATTCCAGTAGAAAGAATAAATGGAGAAGTACCATTAAAAGCAGACGGTAAAGTAATAGTAATTGATGGAGGCTTCTCTAAAGCCTATCAAAAAACTACAGGAATTGCGGGCTATACATTGGTATCAGGATCAACAGGTATGCGAATTATTGCTCATGAACCATTTACTTCTTTAGAAAGTGCTATATTAAATAATGAAGATATTCACTCGTTTATAGATATAGAAACAAATCCAAAATGCCGTATTACTATCGCAGATACTGATAAAGGGAAAGAATTAAAAAGTCAAATAAACAATCTAAAAATGTTAATAGAATGTTATAAATTAGGTCTAATACATGAAAATAAAGAATATAAATATGTAAAAAGTATATAAAAAAACAAAAAAGATGATTGTAAATAAAAATGAATTATGATAAAATAATAATGTCCTTTGAAAAAGACATTATTAATGGTCTGTTGGTGAAGTGGCTTAACACATTGCCCTCTCAAGGCAACATTCATGGATTCGAATTCCATACAGATCACCATATTAAATACTAAGACTGGAGTAATATCCAGTCTTTTTATATAACATAAAATAGTATCAAAGATATAACTAAAGATATTAATACCTGATATATTCTACCAATAAAATAATTTCTATATCTTATCCTTTCATCTAAAATAGATATAACCTGCATATGAATAGATAATCCTCCAAAAGATATAATGGATGATGACAATATAACCTTAAATATATTACTAATATTTAGTTTAGATAGATGTTCTAATCCCATAGTCATCTCTAATATACTCTTAATACCAAGAGATAAATAACTATTCAAATGAAATATATTAATAATTAAAGTACTAAGTATCAAAAAACAAACATACAGTAACAGAAAATCATAAGTAGAGAATTAATACTCTTCTTAATAGAACTAGAAAATATCTCAGTAAAAGTTTGACTTTTACTACTTTTAGTTATACAATTATTATTAGTTAGAGTGTTCTTATTTCTAACTAAAATACCAAGTATAATACTACTTAAATAAGTACTAATAAGTATAATTACTCCATATTTATTATTATTTAAATATAATATCCCAACAGTATTTAAAACAAATAAAGGATTAGGAAAATGATTAAATAATAATAAATGTTCTGCTTCTTCTTTAGATATTAAATTATTATTATAACTAGTAATAATATTCATAGCATTAAGAGGAAAACCAGATACCAAAGAAAGTAATACTATTAAAGTGGCATTATTACTAATATTAAATATTTTTAGATATAAAATTAATTATCTTATTAGGTATATACTTAGTAAAATTATAATTAATTAATATATCAGAAATAATAAACATTGGAAGCATTGAAGGAACTAAAGTATTAAACCAAATATAAAAAAGAATTAATAATAGTTTCTGATATAATAGTTTTATTAAATAATATGACTATTAAAATAATAAAAGTTAATATAACAATAATTAAATTAGAATATTTTTTTCATAATTAAATATATGATATAACATAAGAAAATAGAAATGGAGAAAAATATGAAAGAAAAAATAAAAAAGCTTTATTAAAGAAAATTATAAGTTCATATTAGTATTAATATTATTAGTATTATTTACCACAGTAAGATTACCATACTATATTATGACTACTGGTGGTACTATAAATATTACTGATAGAGTAGAAAATGTCCAGCTATGAAAAAGATAAAGAAGGATCTATTAATATGCTATATGTTAGTGAATATGATGCTACGCCATTTTCTTATCTGGTAGCCAAAATAAAAGGAGAAGAAATAAATAGTAATAAAGATAGACAAATATCTAATGAAAGTGTTAAAGATATAAATAAAAGAAATAAAATAATGCGTGATAATTCTTTAGATACTGCCACTATTGTCGCTTATAAAGGAGCTGGTAAAACTATAAATATCAAAAAGTAAAAAAAACATAGTTATGGCTAAGACTAATGATAATAACTTTGAAGTAGGAGATATTATTCTTACTGTAAATGATACTACTTGTGAAGATGTAAATGCTATTAGAGAAATAATAAATAATAGTAATGAAAATGATATAATAAAATTTAAAGTATTAAGAGATGACAAAGAGGTAGAAGTAGATGGTAAAAAGTAGTACTAGAGGATAATAGAAAAATAATAGGTATTATTATAACTACCGACTATGAATATGATCTAGATCCAGAAATAACTATTAAGTTTAAAAAATAGTGAGTCAGGAGCCTCTGGAGGTTTAATGTTAACTCTTACTATTTATAATGCTATATCAGGTGAAGATCTAATCAAAGGAAGAAATATTGCCGGTACAGGTACTATAAATCTAGATGGTACTGTTGGAGAAATAGATGGTGTAAAATACAAAAAATAATGGGAGCTAATAATAGTAACATGGACATTGTTTTTGTACCTACTGCTAACTATGAAGAAGCTATTAGTGTCAAAGAAAAATATAACTACGATATGGATATAATCAAAGTAGATACATTTAACGAAGTATTAGAGTACTTAAGAAATAATTAATAAATATCCTCTTAAGCCTATAATAGTCTTAAGAGGCACAATAGAGACCTAGGTCTCTATTGTGAAAAAGCTTATTTATTTTCTAAATACTTATTGCAAAAAATATAATTACTTATGGTATTATTAGTATGTATTAAAAAATAGTGAAAAGGAGGCCCTTCTTATGAAAAAAAATAGTAATTAGAAATGTTAACTATTTGTTAATTGGGGGAGCTTGAAAGTCTATTAACTTATATAAATAATGGAATTATAGATAGTTTAAATATAAAGACTATAGGGAAAACTAATAGAAATATTAGTCTTTCTTTATAGTCTTTTTTGCTTGAGGTGATGTATCAAAATGAAAAAAGAGAGTAGTAATAGTATTAATAATAGTAATATTAGTTTTAATAGGATTTTTTATATCAAACATTTGCAATGTCTAATACAATAACTGAAGAAAATGATACTTATGTAGTTAATGTTAGTGATAACACAAGTATAGAATTACCTGCGAGAACATCAAAAAAAAAAAGTATATTATAAATTAACAAATACTAATAATGGAGTAGTAAGATATGGAATAGGTTATTCAGGAACTAATGTAGAAGCTAAAGTATATGAAGATTCAGTTGATAGTGAAACTGGTTTGATAGATTATATGGAAAATAAGTTTATTAAATTAAAACTAATAAATAATGGTACTACCAGTAGTACTATTACCTTAAGTACGGTGTTAGGTTATGAAAATGGCGGAGATTTAATAGTACCAAGTGGAGTAACATTAGTAAAAACAAAGTAAAATTAGTAAACTTTATGAAACTTACTGAGACAAATCCTAGTGCTACCTCTAACTTTCTAAAAATACTACTTTAACAAGAAATACCATTGAAACATTAACTATAACAGATGATAATCTTGTTTCAACAGATGCCTTAGGTAGCTTTGATGTATCAAGGAATAATGATGGCACTGTTATGCTTTGGTATACAAAGGGAACTAGTGATAATTTATATAATGTCTATATAGGTGCTGAAGGTGGAAAAAGTATACATTACAAATTGTTATTATTTATTTTCTTACTTAACCAGTGTTACTAAAATGGACTTTACTTATTTTGATACATCAGAATCTACCTGGATGGAGTCAATGTTTAAATATTGTACTTCAGTAAAAAAAATTAGACTTAAGTATGTTTGATACGAGTAAAGTAACCTATATGAGCAGTATGTTTGATCACTGTGATGCTTTGACGAGCTTAAACGTATCTGGTTTTAATACCTCAAAAGTAACCAATATGACTAGTATGTTTAATAATTGTCAATCCCTTGAAAGTATAGATTTATCTAATTTTTGATACAAGTAACGTTACCTCTATGAGAACAATGTTTTTGAGAAATTATACTCTAAAAGAATTAAACTTAAGCAAATTTAACACATCAAAAGTAACATCTATGAATGCTATGTTTCAGTATTGTACTTCACTTACTAAGTTAAATATAAGTAGTTTTGACACTTCAAATGTAACCAATATGTCCGCTATATTTTCTTATGATAGTAAACTTACTCTTATTGATATGCGAAATATGACTTTTACTAGTAAACTAACTGATGCCAATTCAATGTTTTATAGTGCCTCAAATAATGCCACTATATACGTTAAAAGTAATATTGAAAAAGCTTGGCTAAATGCTAAATATAGTAGTTTAACCAATGTTATTGTTATAAGTAATTATTAGTTTAGGTATTCTAATAATTACCTTTTTAATATTTATTTACTAGTTCTTAAAAAATATGTGAAAGCTTATTTATTTTCTAAATACTTATTGCAAAATATAATTACTTATGGTATTATTAGTGTGTATTAAAAAAATAGTGAAAAGGAGGCCCTTCTTATGAAAAAAAAAAAATAGTAATTAGAAATGTTAACTATTTGTTAATTGGGGGGGGCTTGAAAGTCTATTAACTTATATAAATAATGGAATTATAGATAGTTTAAATATAAAGACTATAGGGAAAACTAATAGAAATATTAGTCTTTCTTTATAGTCTTTTTTTGCTTGAGGTGATGTATTAAATGAAGAAGAGAGTAGTGATAGTATTAATAATAGTAATATTAGTTTTAATAGGATTTTTATATCAAACATTTGCAATGTCTAATACAATAACTGAGGAAAATGATACTTATGTAGTTAATGTTAGTGATAACACAAGTATAGAATTACCTGCGAGGACATCAAAAAGGTATATTATAAATTAACAAATACTAATAATGGAGTAGTAAGATATGGAATAGGTTATTCGGGAACTAATGTAGAAGCTAAAGTATATGAAGATTCAGTTGATAGTGAAACTGGTTTGATAGATTATATGGAAAATAAGTTTATTAAATTAAAACTAATAAATAATGGTATTACCAGTAGTACTATTACTTTAAGTACAGTGTTAGGTTATGAAAATGGAGGAGATTTAATAGTACCAAGTGGAGTAACATTAGTAAAAAATAAAGTTAAATTAGTAAACACACTAAAAAAAATGCAGAAAGTAGTGTTAGTGCCACATCTAACTTTCTGGATACATCTTTAGTTAGAAATACTATAGAAACATTAACTATATCAAATGATAATCTTGTCTCTGTAGATGCTTTGGGTAGTTTTGATGTATCAAAGAATAATGATGGTACTGTTATGTTATGGTATACAAAAAAGGAACTGGTGATAATTTATATAACGTATATATAGGTGCTGAAGGTGGAAAGGTATATGCTCCAATGGGTACTTATAGATACTTTAGTTATTTAACTAATACAGTTTCTATGAATTTTACTTATTTTGATACATCAAATACTACATATATGGGGTGAAATGTTTAAAAAAGTGAGTCAGTAGTTAATTTGGATTTGAGTATGTTTGATACTAGTAAGGTAACTGCAATGGAACAATTATTTAATGGTTGTACAAAATTAACCTCGGTAGATTTAAGTAGTTTTAACACTTCAAGAGTAAGTTATATGAATTATATGTGTAATGGCTGTTCCAGTTTAAAAGGCATAAACTTATCTAGTTTTGATACATCAAATGTAAAGGATATGAAGTATATGTTTGCAAATTGTACTTCACTAAAAAGTTTAGATTTATCTAATTTTAATACAGCAAAAGTAACAGATATGCAAAGACTTTTCAGATATTGTACATCACTTGTAGGTTTAAATATAGGTAATTTTAATACCTCTAATGTAACTAATATGGAGGAAATGTTTTCTCACTGTGAATCACTTACTGGTTTAGATTTAAGCACTTTTAATACAAGCAATGTTGCTAATATGAATGGTATGTTTGCAAGTTGTTATAAATTAACATGTATAGATTTATCAAGTTTTAATACATCAAAAATTACAAGTATGTATCATATGTTTTTTTTTGACTGTAATTCATTAGAAAATATAGATTTATCTAATTTTGATACTTCGAATGTAACTAGTATGAATGGAATGTTTGTAAAGTGCTATGCACTTAAAGAATTAGATTTAAGTAATTTTAACACATCAAAAGCTACAGACATGCTTAATATGTTTCAGTATTGTACTTCACTTACCAAATTAAATATAAGTAGTTTTGATACTTCAAACGTAACTAATATGAATAGTATGTTTTCTTATAATAGTAAACTCACCTATATTGATATGCGAAATATGACTTTTGGTAGTAACCTTCTTTATGCTAATAGTATGTTTTATACAGTACCAAATAATGCCACTATATACGTTAAAAGTAATACGGAAAAAACTTGGCTAAATACTAATTATAGTAGTTTAACCAATGTTATTGCAGTTAGTTAATTATAAGTAATTATTAGTTTAGGTATTCTAATAATTACTTTTTAATATTTATTTATTAGTTCTTAAAAATATAGTATTTATCTCTTTTACAAAATAATTAAAATGTATTATAATTAACTTATGAATAGGAGACTGCATAATGAGAAAGAAAAAGAAAATTAAATATTAGTAAAATAGTAGTATTTATTATAGTAGTAATAATCTTAGTACTAGGAGTATTCTTTATATTAAATAAAAAGCAAAGAAAATAAAAAAAAAAAATCTTATGATAGAATTAACTACACTAGAAGAAGCTAATACCTTTACTAAAGATAATAATCTAAAACTAGAAGTAAGTTATGAATATAGTGATGAAATAGAAAAGGATAAAAGTAATATCACAAAGTATCAAAAAGGTACTGAACTAAAAAGATAATGATATTATCATAGTAGTAATATCAAAAGGAAAAAATAGATAAAGATAAACTAGCTAGTGATGGTATTAATGAATTAGGCAAAGTACCTATTATGATGATGTATCACGGTATTAGAGAAAAGAAACTAGTAATAGTACTGGTACAGTTGGAGGCAATGTCGATAAAGATGGTTATAATAGAACACCTGAAGCTTTTAGAGAAGACTTAGAATTTTATTATGAAAAAAAGGCTATAGAATGATTAGACTAGATGATTATATTAATGGTATAGTAAAAGTAGTATATGGTAAGAGTCCTATTATACTTACTTTTGATGATGGTAATGAAGATAATATTAAAGTTACTGGATTAGATGATAAAGGTAATATTATTATTGATAAGAATAGTGCAGTTGGTATATTAGAAGAATTTAAAAAGAAACATCCAGATGCTAATGTAACAGCAACCTTCTTTGTAAATGGTGGTATTTTTAATCAAAGTGAGTACAATGAAAAAATATTAAAATGGATGGTAGATAATGGCTATGACATAGGTAATCATACCCAAACCCATCTAGATATAAAGAAATCAAGTGGTGATAGAGTACAAAAAAGAAATAGCTTTATGTATATGATGAGTTAGAAAAAGTAATACCAGGTAAATATGTAAAAATAATAGCCTTACCATTTGGTAGTCCATATACAAAGACACATGATAATTTTAAATATGTATTATCTACTACATATAACGGTAAAACTTATGATACTGAAGCTGCTTTAAGAGTAGGATGGGAACCAGAAGTATCATGTTTTGATAAAGATTTTGATAAGACTTTCTTAAAGAAGATGTCGAGCTTATGATAATAATGGTAAAGAATTTGATATAGAAATGGTCTTTACTAACTTAGAGAAAAATAGATACATATCAGATGGTGATCCAAATACCATAACTATAAAAGAAAGTAATAAAGATAAATTAGTAGAAACAAATAAGAAAGTAATTACCTACTAGGAAAGGAATAAATATGAAGTTAAATAACAAAGGATTTGCTATAACTGGAATATTATATGGACTACTTATATTATTTGCTCTACTAGTGGGTTCTTATTTAACAATATTAACTGCCAGAAAAAATAGACTAGATGGCATAGTAGAAAATATAGAGAATGAGTATAATGGTAATACCACTGATACATACACTTTGACATTCAAAAAACACAGGAATAAAAGAAAATATATTATTCAAAAGATAATAGTAAATTTACTAAAGTTAATGATGCTGAATCTATTAATGTGGAAAGTGGCAATACTATTTATTATTATGCTGTTCCAAAAGAAGGATACACTACAAATTGTTCTCAAGCAAATACAACCAAGTGTTATGTTGAGATAAATGGAAAAAATGAAGAATTAACAGTGACTGCTACGCCTGTTACAACTAAAACTTATAAGTTAACACTAACAAAAAATGATGGCGTTTCTTCTATATGGTATAAGATAGGAAATGAAGACTATAAAAGTTCTTCTTTCACTGTTTCTGTTAACCTTGAAAATGGAGAAGAATGTTCTTATTACGGAATACCAAAAACAGAATATACAATGAATTCGTGTACATTATCTAATCCATGTCATAAAAAATGGGGACAGAACCATTTAGTTATCGCTTGGAAGCGGCAGCAAAGAAGTATAAATTAATTTTAAATAAAGGAGCAGGAGTAAAAACAATATTTTATAAAATAAATGGAGAAAATAGTTATAGTTCTATAACTACAGATACAACACTAGAGGTAAATTATAACACAACTTATTATTATTATGGAATACCTGAAAATGGTTTTTAAAATGGATTCATGCGCCTCATATAACAACCCATGTTCATATGTAATGGGAAACACAACAGTAACTAGAACATTAAAAGCAATAAAAAATTCACCACCATATACGGTTATAATTTATTTAATGGGAAGTGAGGAAGCACGTGGAACCACAAATGGTAGCACATTTACTGCAACAGGGGTATATACAATGGGAAAAACCAATATATCTTGTGATTATGGTGCCACTGCTACAATATCAGGAACTACAGTAACCATTGCAAATATAACTACAGACACAACGTGTGTGATATTACATAATAAGTAAAGGAATGATATTATGAATAGGAAAGGATTTACATTAATTGAAACAATAATGGTAATAGCAATATTAGCTTTACTAATGTTAATACTAGTACCAAATGTTATATCACTAATTAATAAAAAAACAATATAAAATCATGTCAAAATCTAGAAGATAGTATTAAAAATGCTGCTAAAGTATATGTAGCAAACAATAAATATCAGTTAGGATTTAGCTGTGATACAGCCAAAGAAATAATCATTCAAACACTGGTGGATTCAGGAGATTTAAAGCTAACAGATAATAAGTTAGTTAATCCTGTTAGCGGGAAAGATATTCCCTTAAGTAGTAAAATCAAAGTTACATATAATTGCACTACCAAAGATTTTAATTATGAATTTGATGAATTTGTAACTAATGAATTTAAATTATGTGATTAAAAGTTATTGTAATTTAAAAAAAAAATATATGATAAAATTAAAGAAGAATAGGAGAGATTATTATGGGCACTAAGTAAGTTAAAAAAGTTTGTAACTGAAGAAGTTATGGATGAAAATAATGAAGATGAATATTACGATGCTGATAAAGCAGTAGTACCTGGAAACGGAAAAATGATATTACTAGAACCTAGAGCTTATTCTGAAAGTCAGCAGATTGCGGACCATTTAAAGAAAAAGAAATACTGTTGTTGTTAACATGAAAAGAGTAACCCCCGACCAAGCAAAAAAAGAATCGTAGACTTTTTAAGTGGTACAGTATATGCTCTTGGAGGAGATCTTCAAAAAATAGGTATAGGAATATTTTTATGTACCCCTAAAAATGTTAATGTTGAAGGTACAATCAGCGAAGAAGACGATAAAAATAAAAAGAAAACAGATATAGATTTAGAATGGTAAGATAAGTAGGTGACTTATGAAGAGGTTTACTATAGTACAAAATGGCTATAATGTTGAAGAAGTAAACAGATTTATAGATATAGTTATTAAGAGACTAGAAAAATTAAATAAATGACAATTCTCTTTTTACAAGTAAAGATCTCTTCATTAGAGGAACAACTAAAAAGAGAAGAAAGTTGAAGAAGTAAAATTATCTGAAGCTATTCTTGCGGCCCAGCAGACTTCAGATCGAATCAAAACTCTTGCTCGTGAAGAAGCAAATATGATTGTCGAGCAGGCCAAAAACAACGCTAATTCTATAGTCCATGAGGCCCTTTTAAATGCCGAAAAGACAGAACATGAGGCTATGCTTCTAAAGAAAAAAATATTACAGTATACAAAAACAGAGTTAAAAATATTATAAAATCTCAACTTGAAATAGCGGAAGATTTAGACAAATATGATTTAGATAATTAATACCAATAATGGTATTTTTTCTTTTAAATATATTGATAAAATAACAAAAAAAAAGATATAATTAATATGTAGTAAAAAAAAGGAGATGGTTTTAGTGATAAAGAAAGCAGTTATGGAAGTACTCCCAGATGTTTGGCCTATGCTAATAATAATAATATTAGTAATAATATGTAGTTTAAGAATAACATACTTAATAACTAAACATAAGAAGTTTTTATTACATAGAGAATTAATATATTTAATATCAATAATTTATCTATTATGTCTATTCCATGTCGTAACATTTCAAGATGTAAATTATGGAGCATCAAACTTTGTACCATTCAAAGAAATATTTAGATATAGTTTTGGTTCACCAAAGTTTATAAGAAATGTTATAGGTAACATAATGCTCTTTTTATACCATTTGGGTTTCTGTCTTCATATCTATTAAAAAATAGAAAGTTTAGTGTAGTAACTATCCTAACCTTAATAGCATCACTTACCATTGAGACAGTACAATATTATATTGGTAGAGTATTTGATATAGATGATATCATCCTAAATCTAATTGGTGGAATAGTAGGATTCTTAATATATATAGGACTAGATGCTATTAGAAATAAAGTAAAATTATTTAGAAATGATACTGTATTAGATATTTTAATAATAATAATTTTAGGTATTAGTTATTATATATTCATTTAATGTAAATATATTTGGTATGATAGGGGAGTGATATAATGTTTGAAATAATAAACAATACCAATAAAGAAATTAAAGAATTAGATAAACTAGAAAAATATATGAATTTTGTCATAGAAAAATTAGAATTAAAAGAGGCTATCTTTAATATAATTTTTGTAAGTAATGAAGAAATACATAATATAAATAGAGAATATCGTCATACTGATAGAGTAACTGATGTTATATCATTTGCTCTTGAAGATAATCCCGACGTAGTCTATGATTCATTTAGACTACTAGGAGATATCTATATAGCTATAGATGTTGCTTATGATCAGGCTGTAGAATATAACCATTCTAGAGAAAGAGAAGTATGTTTCTTAGCTACTCATGGATTACTTCATCTACTTGGATATGATCATATGACTATTGAAGAAGAAAAAAGTTATGTTTGGTAAGCAGGAGGAACTACTAAATGAGTTTGAAATCAAAAAAAGATAAAAAGAACTTTTAAAGGTAGTGTTAAAAATTGTTTAGATGGTATAAGTTATGTAACAAAGAATGAAAAAAACTTCAAAAGAGAAATAGCTCTTGGTATTATAGCTTTAATATTATCGTACATACTAAAAATAGATAAAATAGAATTTATCATTGTATTAACTATGATATGTTTAGTACTTACTACTGAAATAATAAATACGGCGATAGAAAGAGCAGTAGATTTAGTTACCAAAGAATATCATGAACTTGCTAGAATAGCTAAAGATGTATCCGCTGGTAGTGTATTAGTAACAAGTATTTTTGCATTAATAATTGGAATAATAATATTTATACCTAAAATAATTACTTTACTAGGAGGCTTATAATGGAAGAAAGTTTAAAGAGATTATTAAAAAATAGTTATAGTCCATATTCTGGTTTTAGAGTGGCTGCGATATGTTTAATGAAGGATGGTAAATCATTTGGTGGAGTAAATATTGAAAATGCTTCTTATGGAGCAACAATATGTGCTGAAAGAGTAGCTATAGATACTGCAATTGCCAGTGGTTATACTAAAGGAGATTTCAGTAGATTATATGTTATGTGTGATAGTGAGAAAGTTTCTAGTTGCTGTTTTATATGTAGACAAGTAATTGGTGAATTCTTTAGTACTGATTCAGAAGTAACATTATATAGTAATGATGGTGATAAAGAAGTATATACAGTAAAAAAGAACTATGTCCTTATCCATTTGAAGTGAAGACTTAAAGAACTAAGGTTCTTTTTTTTTATTATGCTCACTTTGAGTCTATGGTATCAAAGTGTTAGATTAAGCCTTATTCTAAGTCTTAATCTAATATATCAACCATATCTATTATATATAAGAGAAGGTATATACCTAAATGCAAAATGTAACTGAATAACCTTTACTAAAACAATATAAAATGGTATAATTAACTTGTATTTAGGAGGCAATATGAAGAGCGGATTTGTAAGTTTTATAGGAAGACCTAATGTTGGTAAAAAGTACATTACTTAATAGTATATTAAATAAGAAGGTAGTAATAACTTCGAATAAACCCCAAACGACAAGAAATTTAATACAAGGAATATATAATGAAGATGATACACAAATAATTTTTGTAGATACTCCAGGTATTCATAAGGCTCATAATAAACTAGGTAGAGCATTAAATAAACAGGCTTATTTTACAATAAATGATGTTGATATCATCATTATGGTTGTAGATATTACTGAGAAAGTAGGAAGTGGTGATAAGTTTGTTATTGATATATTAAAAAAATATTGAAAACAAACCTGTATTCTTAGTAATAAATAAAATAGATAAACTACCTCGTGAGGAGATATTATCTAAAATAGAGGAATATATGTCTCTTTATAATTTTACTGAAGTAATACCGGTATCTGCGAGAAAAAAGGACAATATAGATAGATTAATTGAAGTAATAAAAAAAATATCTACCAGATAATATTAAATACTTTGATTCAGACACAGTAACTAATAGTTCTCCAGAGTTTATAATATCAGAATTAATAAGAGAAAAAAGTCCTAGAACTTACTGATGAAGAAGTACCACATTCAGTAACTTGTATCGTAGATGAGTTATATGAAGAAGAAAAAATAATAAATATAGGTGCTTCAATTATCGTCGATAGAGAAAATCTAAAAAAGATTATTATTGGTAAAAATGGTAATATGATTAAAGAAATAGGTACTAGAGCAAGAAGAGATATTGAAGCATACTTTTGGTAAACAAGTATATTTAGAATTATTTGTTAAAGTAATACCTAAATGGCGTGATAAAGAAAAATTCTTAAATATGATTGGATATAAAGATTTTTTGAATAAATAATCTATAAATATCAAAAAATATAAATAGGTGATAAGAAATGAATAAAGAGGTTTTATGGCTATTGTTTAAAAAGTACTGGTAAAATAGAATATTATTTAAAGTATAAAAATTATGGCAAAGAAGGAAAATAATATGTTTACAAAAAAATAGATGGTATTATAGTTAGTGAATACCCCTTTGAAGAGAGTAGTAAAATAATAAATATATTAACTAAAGATGGAGAATATAACATAATAGCAAAAAGGAGCCAAGAAAATAAAGAGCCCCTTTTTTGCAGTTACTAATAAATTTACTTTAGGTATATTTAATATTCAATATAAAGAAAAAAGGACTATCTAAATTAATAGATGCTGATATTATAAACAATTATAGTACTATCAAGAAAGATATAAATAAAGTAAGTTATGTAACATATATAACAGAATTATGCTTAAAAAGTATATAAACATGAATCAAGTAGTAATATATATGATTTATATTTAGCCTCTTTAAATAAAATAAATGAAGGTTATAACTATGAAGTAATATTTAATATATTAAGATTAAAATTATTAGATTATCTTGGTATTATGCCTATTATTGATAGATGTGTAGTATGTGGTAATACTCATAATATCGTAACAATATCTAGTTATCTAGGGTGGATATGTTTGCAGGGACTGCTACCGAAATGAAAAAGATAGTATCTCCTAAAACAATAAGCTTAATAAGAATGCTATATTATGTTGATATATCTAAAATAACAAAATTAGATATATCTAAAGAAATAATGAAAGAAATAGAAGAATTTATTAATGATTATTATGATAGATATTCAGGAATTTACTTAAAAAGTAAAACATTATTAGACTATATTAAATAAAATATACTAGGTGGTATAAATGAAATATATTATTATTCCTCTTTTTGTAGGAGTAATTACTCAGTGTATTAAATTTATAATAGAAACTATTAAAACAAAGAAAATAAACATACTAAGATTATTTGATGGAATGGGTGGAACGCCTAGTACTCATAGTAGTTTGGTGTCCTCTCTTAGTACAATTATTTATTTAAACTATGGAATAAATAACCCCTTAACAAGTATAGTAATAATATTTTCTCTTTTTAATAATATACGATTCTATGGGTATAAGAGGATATGAAAGCAGTAAACATGCCTATATATAAATAAAATAGAATAACTAATTCTAACTTAAATGATAGACTAGGTCATAAACCTATAGAAACATTACTAGGAGTCTTTCTAGGTATTATCCTTACTATAATATTTAATATAATAATATAAAATATTTGTCATTACTTCCTGCTTATATATAATAGATATGGCTGATATATTTATTTTAGGGCAATACTTTGGCTCAAATAAACACTCTATAGACCATAGACTATAGAGTGCACACATAAAAACTACCAAAAAGGTAGTTTATTTTTTTATCTTACTAATTAATTTAACAATACCATATAACCATTTATTAATTACCAAATCATAACTTCCAATAGTTTCATATACTTCTCCACCAAATCCCATTTTAAATAAATAGTTACCATTATTCTTATCCATATTCTTAATAGAACCAAAGTTAAATATCTTATATCCTTCATCAAGATATTTCTTGATAATTTCCCATTTAATTTAAATGAGAAGAATAAAACTTAGATAGTTCTTTATTATATACTTCATCCATAAAATATATTTCTCTATTATTCTTAACTATAAGTATAGCACCAATATTAGTACCTTTAGTATACTTAGTATATATATTAGTAGCTTTAATAATTTCATTATTATACTTAGTTATAGCTTTATCAGATTCCATCTTTTTATTGATTAGTGAAGCAGTTTTATTAATAGAAAAATCTTGCATCATACTATTTAATTTATCATTATTTTCATCTTCTTTTTAAGTAGAAAACGATAGTTATTAATATATTTCTCAGGATCTATTTTAGCAAAATATATTTCTGCTTTATTATCATTGCCATTAAAATTATCAAGTATATTCTTAATTCTGTCTTTATTTATATTAGAATCAATATTAAGCATAGTATCAATATTATTATTTTCATCTCTATATATAGTAATAGCCCTTCTTAAAGCTAAATTAATATTTCTTTTAGTATTAGAATTAAACATTTTATAAGTCTCATTAGGAGTCTTTTTCAGTTTCTAGGACTACTTTTCTAAAAGGTACTTTTTCATTCTTTCTAAAAAGATAGTTCATCCATAATCTTAATAATATTAGTATCAAAATATAATACCTGACCATTCTTATCAAACATTTTATAAGTAGTAATATTATCGGTGGTCAAATATACATACTTTTTAGTCTTTAAATAATCTTTTAAAGTATTAATAAAATCTTTAAATAAATTATCATTATCATAGTCAATCAAAAAACATCCAGGTACATATCCAACCTTAAATTTAAGAATTTTTCTCTCTAAAAGTAGAGTAGCTCCCATTAAGGTATTATCGTTCTCATTAATAAAACCTAAATATAATCTACTATAATTTTTCATAGTACCTGCATATTCAGTAGTCTGCATAAAATTTCTAGCACTATGTATCTTAGCATAATTCTTAAATTGAATATCAGTAAGTTCTATTATTTTCATATAATACCTCCACAATCATAATTATAACATAAAAAAAATAAATTAAAAAAATACTTATTGCATGACTTTTTTATTTATGCTATACTAATTATAGAATAATAAGGATGTGAGAACATGAGTATTAGTAAAAAAAGAGATAAAACAGTTAGATTCATATTTTAGATGTGCTAATTACTTATCAGTAGGTCAGTTATATCTATTAGATAATCCTCTTTTAAAAAGAAGAGTTAAAGTGGGGTGATGTTAAGAAGAAAATCGTTGGTCATTGGGGTACAGTACCAGGACAAAACTTTATCTATACTCATTTAAATAGGGTAATAAAAAAAATAATTATTTAAATATGATATATATATCCGGACCAGGTCATGGAGGTAATGCTCTTATATCAAATGTTTATATTGAAGGAACATATTCAAATGTATATAAAGATATAACTGAAGACTATGATGGCTTAAAAGAAATTATTTAAACAATTTTCTTTTCCCCGGAGGAGTATCATCTCATGTAGCACCAACAGTACCAGGATCAATTAACGAAGGTGGTGAACTAGGTTATAGTCTACTTCATGCTTTTGGGGCAGTCTTTGACAATCCTGATTTAATTGCTGCTTGTGTAATTGGTGATGGTGAAGCCGAAACTGGGCCATTAGCCACTAGCTGGCACTCAAATAAATTTTTAAATCCTAAAACAGATGGAGCAGTTCTTCCTATATATTACATTTAAATGGTTATAAGATAAGTAATCCAACTATTTTAGCTAGAATAAGTGATGACGAATTATCATCATTATTATGGGGTTATGGTTGGAAACCATACTTAGTATGTGGAAGTAACACTTATGAGTTACATAAAAGTATGGCAAATACTTTAGACACCATAATAAAAGAAATAAAGAAAATACAATATAATGCTAGATATAATAATAAAGTAGAAAGAGTAAGATGGCCGATGATTGTTCTAAGAACTCCTAAAGGATGGACAGGACCTAAAATAGTTCATGACTTAAAGATTGAAGGAACATTTCGTAGTCATCAGGTACCAATAACTTTAGATACTGATGAAGATTTAAAACTATTAGAATCTTGGCTAAAAAGTTATCATCCTGAAGAATTATTTAATGATGATGGAAGCATTAAAAAAATATATTAAAGACTTAGTACCATTCCATTCAATGGGTAGTAGTCCTTATGCTAATGGAGGAATTCTTTTTAAAAGAATTAAAAAGTACCAAGTATAGATAAATATGCTGTCAAAGTAGATAAACCAGGTTCTATAGAAAAAGAAGATATGCGTGTACTAGGAGAGTTTATTCGTGATATCATTAAAGAAAAAATCCTACTAATTATAGATTGTTTGGACCAGATGAAACTATGAGTAATAGATTAAATAAAGTCTTTGAAGTAACAAATAGAGACTGGTATCTAACTAAGAAAGATAATGATGAATACCTAAGTGTTGATGGTAGAGTAATGGATTCATATCTTAGTGAACATGCTTGTGAAGGCTGGTTAGAAGGTTATCTACTAACAGGTAGACATGGAACATTTGCTTCTTATGAAGCCTTTATTAGAATAATAGATTCTATGGCTAGTCAGCATGCTAAATGGTTAAAAAGTATGTAATGAACTACCATGGCGTAAAGATATCGCTTCATTAAACTATATCTTAACATCAAATGTTTGGCAGCAGGATCATAATGGTTATACTCATCAAGATCCAGGCTTTATCGATCATTTAGCCAATAAGAAAGCCGATATCGTAAGAGTATACTTGCCACCAGATTCTAACTGTCTATTATCCTGCTACGACCATATTATCAAAACTAAGAATTATATCAATGTAATTGTTGCTTCCAAACATATGAGACCGCAGTGGTTAACTATGGATGAGGCAAAAGAACACTGTGCTAAAGGACTAGGAAAGTGGGAATTTGCTAGTAATGATAAAAAGGTACTGATGTTGTACTAGTTTCCATCGGAGATGCTCCAACACTAGAAAACATGGCGGCAGTCAAACTACTAAGAGAATACTTACCAGAAGTAAAAAGTAAGATTTATTAATGTAGTAGATCTAATGAAACTACAACCAAATACAAGACATCCTCATGGTTTAACAGGTGAAGAATATAACAAACTATTCACCAAAGATAAACCAATAATATTTAATTATCATGGTTATCCAACATTAATACATGAATTCACTTATGAAAGAGAAAACCAAAAAAAGTGTCAGTACATGGTTACATCGAAGAAGGAACAATAACAACAGCCTTTGATATGCGTGTAAAAAATGAAATAGATAGATATCATATCGTTATTGATGTAATTAAACATCTAGATATATATAAAACTAAAAAGGGTAAAGAAATAATAAAAATAATGGAAGAAAAGTTAAAAAGTATCATGATGAATATATAAAAAGAATATGGTATTGAAACTGAAGAAGTAAGAAATTTCAGATGGGAGTAATAAAGTATGAATAATTTATTAGAAGAATTAAATAAGTATCTAACCCTAACTAGTATTAGAGATAATTTAAATAGTGAACTACTTAGTTTGTCAGGTAAAAAGCGATCAAGAAAGTATTAAAAGAATCAACGAAATAGGAGCTAATCTAAATCAAATTAGTAAATCTCTTCAGGGCTATGATAAAGAAAAAATTAGATAAAGTAACTAAATATTATGAAACTAAGAAAGAATTTGATAGATTAGTAGGTGAACTACAAACTATTGAAAAATTATCTAAGAAAAGTAATGGCGAAAAGACTGAGACATTATCTAGCGAGGGGAGAAAAAAAGTATATTGATAAATCTCTCCTTGAAGAATACAATAGACTTGCTAAAGAGAAAAGTGAATTAAGAAGAAGATTTAATAGTGAATACAAAGAACTAGAAGGTATTATAACACTCGTGGATGATGTTCCTGCCGAGACTGAAGAGCAAGTAGAAACTACCAGTAGAGACTATGAATTACCAATAAAGAGTTATGAAGAACTAACACCTGAAGAAAAACAAAAAGAACTAGAAGAGAGACTTCAAAGAATATTTAATAGTAGCAAATTACCAAACCAAGGAAAGAAAATGATTGTTACTTATAATGGTAAAAAATACTCTATACCAAGAGCTTATCAAGGTAGATTTAATGAAACAGTAAGAGAATTAAATACTATAAAGAAAAGTATGAACTCATCTAAAGAAGTTCCTAAGAAAGAAGAACCTCAAAAAAGTACAGGCACCTTTAGAACCACAAAAAAATCTTGATGCAAAACTAGATGAAATATATGTAAAGCCTACAATAGTTGAACCGGTAAAACAATCTACTAAAGCACCATCATTAGAGGAGGAAAAATCCATATATATATGGTCATTATGATCCGAGACCTAAACCACTTACTCTTCCAGATTTAATAAGTATGTGCGAAAGAAATAAAATAAAATTACATCCAGTACCAGTAACCTTTAGGAGAAAACATAAAGTGGATATGAAGAAAGCCTTTACTTGTATTAAAAGTAAAGGTGAGCCTAGGAAACTTTAAAAAAAGTTATTACCAAAAGTATGGAATATTGATAAACAAGTTGAACTAGCTTTTGTAAATATGAATAATAAGTTATTAAATAAAAGAATTACTATTAAAACAAAAAGCAGTTAATTTTGCCGAAGGAACTATTCAAAAAATACAATAATGTTAAAACACATGTAACAAATATACCTAAAAGAACTAAAGAATACATAAATGATAAATATAAATCTTTTAATAATTACTTTAGAGAAAAAAAAAAGTATCTAGATTAAGAAAAGAAGAAAATTACTCTAGAAAAGAAGCAATGGAAATGGTTTATGGTGAAAAAAGTTGACAAGCATTTAGATTATAGAATCGTAAATAGAACTGCTAAATTTAAGGAAAATACTTGTCAAAAATAAATACCGCTAAAGGAAAGATAGTAGGTACTACTAAAGCAGTAATAGATGCTATTAAGAAACCATTTGATTATCTTAGAGAAAACATGAAAAAATGATATTAAGAGACAAGAATTACAAGCAAGAATAGAAGAGGTACGCATAGCAAATAGACAAAAAGAAGCTGCTTTAAAGAGAATAAAAGTTAATTCAAATGCTGGTTATGTAGGCACAGTAGCTCTAACTATTATTAGTGTTTTTGCCCTAGCGGCCATTATATTTATGGGTATTGGTAGTATAATTAATAGGTAGGTATGATATGGAATTTAATATAATAGATGAAAAGAATGAATTTAAATTAGGGGATATAATTTCAATATTTAAACTACCCGATGATGATAGAGAAATAGCCTTATTCTCTGTATCAGATTTTGATGGAGATGAATCCTCACTAAATGTAGCCTATATAAAAAACTGATAGGGAAGGCTATGACTATATTGAAGAAATAGAAGATGAAAAAAATATTAAAAAAAAAAAGCTATGGAAATAGTACAAGATATGATGGGAGTGATAAATAATGGATGATAAGTTCAAAGTAGTAGATGAAAACAATCTAGGAACATGATGCTGAAGTAATAACAGCTTTTACTTATAAAAAATAAAGACTATTTGGTATATTCAGTAGATAGTGATGAAGAAAATTCTAATATTTTAGTATCAAGATTAGTAAAAGATAGTGAAGGTTATGACATAATCGAAGATATCGAAGATAATGACGAAAGACAAGAAGTTCAAAATGCTGTTAAAGAAATACTATCAAGTATAGAATAAAAAACACTTCAAACTCGAAGTGTTAATTACTTAACTAAATTATAAAATTCTAAAGGAATCTTACTTACAAAGGTAAGTTCTTTTTTACTAATAGGATTGGTAATAACCAGTTTATTAGCATGAAGAGCCAGTCTACCAAGAGGATTATATTTAGAATCATAGCGGGAATCTCCTAGTATAGGATGCTTAATATCATGCATATGGCATCTAATTTGATTTCTTCTGCCAGTAGAAATATGAATCTTAAGCATTGAATACTTATTATTATACATAATTCTTTCATAATCAGTAACTGCAAAATAACCGTCCTTACTTTTTGAAGAATAAACAAGAAGAGTTTTAGTCTGTTTAAGATATGACTCAATATGTCCTTTATTATCAGTTATTCCTTCAACTACCGCAGTATATTCTCTTTATCTTAGCAAGTTCATTCCATTTACTTTGATATAATTTCTGTACTTCTTTATTCTTAGCAAACATAATAACTCCTGAAGTATCATAATCAAGTCTATGTATTACAAATACCTTCTTCTTTTCCTTCTTTAAATAATTAGATACCATTCTATATAAAGTATTATCTTTCTCATTTTTATTAGAAATAGTAAGTAACTTACTAGGTTTATTAACCACAATAATATTATCATCTTCATATATAATATCCAGTTCACTATTAATTTTTTTTTTACTTTTATTAACTTCAATAATATCACCAGTTTTAACTATATAATTATACTTGGTAACAATATTATTATTAACTAGTATACATTCATTCTTAAGTAAACTCTTAATATTATTCTTAGATTTATTACTTATATTAATTTTTAAATAGTTAAATAACTCATCTTCTTTATCACAAATATATTTCATATCAATTACCTCATCTATATATATTATACATTATTTTAGTTAAGAAAAAAAAGTATTAAATCATCTTTAATACTCTTGTAGCATGCCTATCTTTAGAATTAATATTGTCATTAAAAGCAATGGCTTCTTCCACTTCTTCTTCACTATTTAACTTAATATTAACAGCAAATCTCTCATTTTGTAAGATTTGAATTTTGCTTATAGTGTTAACTGAAGAATAAACAATATAATGATTGTGAGCAAAATGATTTTTAATTTCATTAACTATTTCATTTGCTACATCACTAGGTACAAATCCTTTAATTTCTTTATTTAATAATAAATCACCATTAACATTACCAATCTTATTAGACATAATTCTAATTAGTAATGATGACATATCATTATCAGAAATTTTATTTTCAATATATACACTATATTTATTATTAACATCTTCATCAAAAGTTAAAATATATCTAATAGTATTAATATAATCTTCTAGATAGTAATTCTTTACTACTTTTTTTCTTTATTATTTAACATAATTAATCATTCCTTTCTTTTTCTGCGGACGAAAAACAATTATACTACAAAAAAAATAGATAATGCAAGTATAAATTGAAAAGGTATATAAAATAAGGCATTGTGGGGTAATATAAACTAGTAGTTAACTAGTAAAATATTCCTAACTACATCATTATAATATGTTAATATTAAGAAAAAAGTCTAAATATATTATTATAATTATTTTATTTTCACTTCCAGACTAAAGTCTTTTCCAGTGCTATTTATAGCCTATACTAGTCTATAAATAGTATATCTACATATCTATTATATATAAGTCATAGGTATATATTTAGTATAAATTATTCTATAAAGTGCTTGTATAAATATTTAATTTATGATATTATTTTATACGTAAGGTAAATAGATATAACATAGTGAATTAACTTGTTAAAAAAGTACCAATTAATTCACAAATTATCAAAAAATATAGTATTTTACAAAATATTTTTTACTGAAGGAGGTAGTAAATATGAACTCAAATTATCTAGTACATTTGTTCGTTAGGGGGGGTCGATTTACTACCATACTAATATAAAAAGTAAATAGTTTATTAAATAATATAAAGACTATAGAGAAAACTAATAGAAATATTAGTCTTTCTTTATAGTCTTTTTTGTATTATAGAAAAGAGGTATTAAAATGAATAAATATAAGTTATATATGATATTAGGAATAATAGTTTTAGTGTTATCAGTAGGTAGTAGTTTTGCTTATTATGTATGGAAGAGTAGTACTAATGCATTAGTTAGTTTAAATGTATGTACTCCAACAATTACATTTGCGGGTGGTTCTACGATAAATGGAGTAGATATGATACCAGTATTAACTAAAGAAGAAGGAACAATAAAAGATATTGAAGTAAAAAAAGAATAGTACTTGTAATAGAGATGTAACTATGAATCTTTATTTAGAGTTAACTACATTTCCTACAGAATTAGCAGAATCTTCTTTTTTGTCTATGAATTATATAAGAATAGTGAAACTATGGCTATAGCAAGTGGTAACTTTTCTAATAAAGAACAAGGTAATACAATAACACTTTTATCTAATCAAATATTAAATACAAGTAAAGATACTTATACATTATATATTTATATAGATGGTAATGTCGATAATCCAAGTACAATGGCTGGAAAGAACTTCTTATTTAAGTTATGGGGTTCAGGAGAAGGAGCCATATATAAAGAGAATGTAATAACTACTTCAGATAGTGCTACAGCAAGTACATCAAAGTTCTTTAATACCGAGGTAATGAGAGAAGAAATACAATCACTTACTATTGCTGAAGATAACACAGTACCAGATACACCAGGAGTAGTATCAAAAGATATATCACAAAATAAAGATGGAACAGTAATGTTATGGTATACCCCCCAAAAGAAGTAACATCAAGTGATGGAGGTACAAAAACAATGTATGATATGTGGATAGGTGGAGAAAACGGTGTATTACAAACAGGAACAGATGCTTCAGGTATGTTTGCTTATCTAACTAATATAGAAAAATTAGACTTATCAAAACTAGATACTTCATACATAACAAATATGTCTAAGATGTTCTACATGAGTTCAGGTTTAAAATCAATTGATTTATCTAATTTTAATACAAGTAATGTTACTAGTATGCAAAGTATGTTTGAAGGATGTTCTAATTTAATAGAGTTAGATTTAAACAGTTTTAATACTAGTAAAGTTAGTAATATGTCTTATATGTTTTATAAGTGTAAATCTTTAAAAAAGCTAAATATTTCAGGCTTTGATACTATCAATTTAAATAATATGAACAGAATGTTTTGGTATTGTAGTAGTTTAATAAGTTTAGATTTATCTAATTTTGATACTAGCAACGTTACTACTATGGAAAGGGCCTTTGCCGATTGTTCCAGTTTAGTATCTCTAAATTTGACTAACTTAATTACTAATAAAGTGGTTGATATGAGTTATATGTTTAACTCCTGCAAGTCTCTGATTAGTATAGATATAAGTGGTTTTAATACTAGCAATGTTACCAATATGGAGGGTATGTTTGGTTTTTGTCAAAAAAATAATAGTAACTTTAAGCCTAACAAATTTTAATACTAGCAAGGTAACAAAAAATGGCAAATATGTTCCAAGAATGTGTTTCATTAATTGATTTAAATTTAACCAGTTTTGATACTAGTAATGTTGTTGATATGCGAGGTATGTTTCAGAATTGCAAATCATTAACCACTATAAACTTACTTAATTTTGATACAAGTAATGTAACAAATATGTGGAGAATGTTTCTTAATTGTTCCAGTTTAAAAAAGAATTAGATTTATCTAATTTTACTACCTCTAAAGTAACCAACATGGAAAGTATGTTTCATGCATGTGTATCAATGACAGAATTGGATTTTAAGTAATTTTACTACTGCAGAATCAAATTTAGAAGGAATGTTTATGTATTGTGAAAAAATAGAAATTTTGAATATTAGAAACTTTGATTTTCAAAATGTTAATAATTATGAAAATATTTTTAAACAAATTAAATCAAATGTTAAGATAATAGTAAAAGATAACACACAAAAAAAATTGGCTTAATACTAATTTTAGTAATCTAACCAATATAGTAGTTGCAGACTAAGAAAGGTATAATTAATATCTTTCTTTTAATATATAGTTATGGCTTATATATAGTAGGTATGTAGATACATTTAATTAAGACAAGTTTACTTGGCTTAATTAAACACTAATAAGACTTTACGTAGTAAGGCTTATAGTGAATATAAATATGTTATCTTATAGTTAATAATAATTATATTCTAATAATAATTAATAGTAAAAAGAAATATTTAAATAATAAATAATTAATAAATGATAGAATAATATGTGAAAGGAAAACATACTATTAAGTATATATAATTTGACTTTATAACTATTTTATGATAATATAATGTGGCATTGAAAGGAAGAAATATATATATGAATAAAGATAAAAACTTTGAAATAAAATATCCTCATTATTGTATAGAAATAACTTTAAGGAATGATGATATATTAATGTTTTCATTTCTTAATAGTCAAAAGTATGGTGCTTGTCTATTAGTAGAAGATACCCCTTATATGGAGTGTAGTACTCCTGATGAAGTAATAGCAAATACTGGGGAAGAAGAAAGATTAAAAAGAATTAGTAATACTTGAAGAAGGCATTAGTACAGTAGATGTAAATGAGCAAAGAAAAAACTTACCAATAAAAATAAAAAGAAATAAATATATATGATAATGATAGAAATAATGGTTTTACACTAGCAGGTAATTTAGTTAAGTATAGTGTAGATATGGCTACTAGATATGGATTAAATGAAAAGTATGCCTATGACTATGTTAAACCTAATATAAGACAAAAAAAATATAAGTAGTATAAATAATTATAAGGAGACATAATTAATGATTAAAACAGAATATATTGACAGCAGTAATTATGAAGTATTAAGTTTTTCATTAAGATTACTTACTAGTATATATAAAACTAATAAGAATATTAATGGAATATATATAAATTATTTATATAGAGATAGTTTATCAGTAGTAAGAATGATATTAATTAGTGATAAATTACTATCACAAGAAGAATTATCTAGATTTGATATAATGATAGATAGTTTATATAAAAGTATAGGAATAAAAATTGAAATATATAATTCGCTTACTGATGATTATGATAATGATATATTTATTAGAAGAAAGTATGAAAGTGCTAGAGATTTAATATATGGTGATATTTTATATGATAGAGATGGTTTTTATAGTGGTCTTAAAGAAGAACTATTAAATACTAAGAAGAAGTATTTACCACCATATATTCATACTTTAAAACTAGAATATAAAACTAAATAAATACAGGATATAATTCCTTGTTTTTTTTCTTTTTTATTGATATATAATAGTTAGTAGAAAAAAAGGTGTAATATGAAAGAGTTAGAAGAATATGCTATGATTAATAAAATACCAATAATGCAAAAAGATGGTATTTTATATTTATGTAATTATATAAAAGAAAATAATATTAAAAATATATTAGAAATAGGTAGTGCTATTGGTTATTCTAGTATTATGATGGCTAATGTAAATGATAATATTATGGTAACTACAATTGAAAGAGATATAGATAGATATAATATAGCGATAGATAATATTAAGAAATATAATAAAGATAAGCAAATAAATATTATATATGGTGATGCTACCGAAATAGATATTACTGGGAAATATGATTTAATATTTATTGATGCAGCGAAGGGCAAGAATACTTTCTTTTTTATATAAGTTTAAAGATAATTTAGATGATAATGGTACTATTATTACTGACAATTTATCTTTTCATGGTTTAGTTGAAGATGAATCTTTAGTTAAGACTAAGAATCAAAGAGGTATAGTTAATAAAATAAAAGACTATATTAATTTTTTAGATAATAATACTGAGTTTACTACTACTTATGTCCCAGTAGGAGATAAGATAGCAATCTCAAAAAGGAAGGTTAGTAATGAGTAAGTTAATGGTAATTCCAAATAAAAAAGAAGATATTAATATTATTTTAAATAAAGATATAGAGGGTATTATACTAGGAGTAAAAGATTTATCTATATATGAATTATCTCTTGATATAGATGATATTATAGAGATAGCTAGTACCACTGATAAAAAAGATTTGCATAGCTATTAATAAGATGATACATAATAGTGATTTAGAATTAGTAAAAGAAGTATTATCTAAGATTAAGAATAGTAAAGTATCTGGTATTCTTTTTTTATGATTTAGGAGTATTTAATTTAATTAAGAAGTTAGATATAGATAAAGAATTAATACTTAGTCAAGAACATTTAAATGCTAGTACTAAGAGTAATTTATTTTTATTATAATAAGGGTATTAAATCTAGTTATATAACTTCTGATATAACATTTGATGAAATAAGAAAGATAAAAAGAGAATACTAAGATGAATATCTATTATACAGTATATGGTTATTTACCTATATTTTATTCAAGAAGATTACTACTTACTAACTATTTTAAATATATAGATAAAAAAATACAGGATAATAGATATTATATATTTAATAATGATTTAAAATATATGGTTATAGAACATAACTATGGTACTATTATTTATTCTCCTTTAGTTAATTTATTAAATAAGAAAGAAGAACTAAATATATTAGATAATTTAGTTATTGATTTATCTTATACTGATAATTATGATATTATAGATAAATATATTAATAATGAAAAAAGAAGATGGTTATATAGGCTTTTTATGACACTAAGACAATATATAGGTTAAAAGGTGATAAGAATGAGTAGGATAGAGTTACTAGCTCCGGCAGGTAGTTTAGAGAAGTTAAAGTTTGCTTTTGCTTATGGAGCTGATGCCTGCTATATCGGGGGAAGAAATTATTCACTTAGAGCTAATGCAACTAATTTTAGTTTAGAAGAAATTAAAGAGGCTTGTGATTATGCTCATAGTATTAAATAAGAAAGTTTATGTTACTGTAAATATAGTATTTCATGATGAAGATACTGAAGGTATTATAGAATACTTAAAGAAACTTAGTGAATATAAAGTAGATGCTATTATAGTTAGTGATCCTTTAATTATTGATGTAGTAAATGATAATAATATTGATTTAAAGATTCATATATCTACCCAAGCCTCTACTTTAAATTATGAAGCAGTAAACTTTTGGAAGTCGCTTGGAGTAGAAAGAGTAGTTTTAGCTAGAGAACTATCAGAAAGTGAAATAAAAGAAATAATAGATAGAACAGGAGTAGAAGTAGAAACTTTTTTGTTCATGGGGCTATGTGTTCTTCATATTCTGGTAGATGTGTACTATCTAACTATTTTACTAATAGGAGATGCCAATAGAGGTGGATGTGCACAAATATGTAGATGGGAAAGCGACTTATATGATAAAGATATGAATAAAATAGAAAAAAGTTCTACTAAATTTACAGCATCCTCTAAAGATTTAATGATGGCTAGTAGAATAAAAAGAAATGATTGATATAGGTATTACTTCTTTAAAGTAGAAGGAAGAATGCGTAGTAATTATTATGTTGCTACAGTTATTAATACTTATAGAGGTATTATAGATGACTACTATAACAATAAATTATCTGATGAAAAATTAGAACATTATATTAGAATATTAGATAGAGTAGCTAATAGAGAGGCTACAGTTCAGTTCTGGGATAAATTACCTGGTGTTAATGAACAATACTATTTAGGAAGAAATGAAGTATCTAATCAAGATTTCTTAGGTATAGTAACGGGTTATGACGAAGAAAATAAAATAGTTACTATTACAGAGAGAAACTATTTCAAAACAGGAGATGTAGTAGAGGTATTTGGACCTAATATAGAAACATTTAGTTTTATTGTTCCTGATATATATGATAATGATGGTAATAAAGTAAATGTAGGAAGACATCCTGAAGAGATACTAAGGTTTAAACTAGATAAAAAAAGTATATAAAAATGATATGATAAGAATAAAAATAGACTAACTACTAGAAATATTTAAAAAGAAAATGAATATAATATTAAAAGTAAAAATATGCTTGACAAAAAGTACTAAAGTTTAGTACAATTTTGAATTGTAAAAAAGAAAAAAAAATTAATTTGAGGTGATAAAAAAATGAAAGATGATAAAGTATATTTAACAGATGAAGGCTTTTCTTGAATTAGAAGAAGAATTAAATGAACTTAAAAATGTAAAGAGACCTGAAGTAATTAAAGCATTAAAAGAGGCTAGGGCACTTGGAGATTTATCTGAGAATGCCGATTATGATGCCGCTAGAGCAGAACAAGCACAAGTAGAAGGTAGAATCCAAGAATTAGAAAAAATTATGGGAGAATGCTCATATAATAAAAAAAAAAAGGAAGTACTGATAAAGTATCACTTGGTACTACAGTAAAAATTAAATATGTAGATGATGATGATATTGAAGAATATAGAATAGTTGGTTCTAAAGAAGCAGATCCATCTAATAATAAGATTTCTAACGAAAGTCCTATAGCTATAGCTATTATGAATGGTAAAGTAGGAGAAATAAGAAAAAGTAGCATCTCCTAATGGAGAATATGAAGTGGAAATAGTTGAAATTTGTTAGGGAGGTAAATAGGATGAAAAAAATAGTAAACTATAAAGTAAGTGGTGAAGAATGGACTAAGGCTAAAGATGAAGCATTTGCTAAAATAGTAAAAAAAGCAAAAAGTAGATGGCTTTAGAGAAGGAAAAGTACCTAGAAATGTTTTTGAAAAGAAATATGGTACAGGAGATATTATTAGCGAGGCTATGGAAAAAATAGTAGATGCTAAATATGGTGAAACTATTGTTAAAGAAAAATTAATACCAGTAGTAGAACCTAAATTAGAAATAGAAAAAGCTAATGATGATGAATTAGAATTTAAGATTACTTTTATTCTTGATCCAGAAGTTAAATTAGGAGAATATAAAGGATTAAAAGTTAAAAAAGAAAAAGGTAAAAAGTAACTAAAGAAGAAGTAGATCATGAAGTTAGTCATATTTTAGATAGATATGCTGAACTTGTAAGTAAAGATGGTAAAGCTGAAGAAGGAGATACAGTTGTTATTGATTTTAAGGGCTTTAAAGATAATGAAGCATTCGATGGTGGATCTGCTGAAGGATACTCTCTAGAAATTGGTAGTCATTCATTTATTCCTGGATTTGAAGAAGGAGTAGTTGGAATGAAGAAAGAAGAAAATAAAGATATTGAACTTTCTTTCCCAGAAGATTATATGGCTAAAGACTTAGCAGGACAAAAAGGTAGTATTTAACGTTACTGTTCACGATATTAAGAAGAGAGTTATACCTGAATTAGATGAAGGAATTCTTTAAAGATTTAGATATGGAAGGTGTAACTAACAAAGAAGAGTTAAATAAAGTAGTTGAAGAAGAAATTAAAACGCAAAAAGAACACGATGCTGAAAATAAATATATTGATGATTTACTTGAAGCCGCTAGTAAGAATATGACTATTGATTTAGATGAAGAAATAGTAGATGCTGAAGTAGAAAAAGAATGTATAAAGAGTTTATTAATAGATTAAAAATGCAAGGAATTGATGAAGAATTATACTTTGCATATGCTAAAGTAACTAAAGAAAAAGTAAAAGAAGATATGAAGAAAGAAGCTGAAACAAGAGTTAAGTATCGTTATTTACTTGAAGCTATTGTTAAAGCCGAAAAAGATTGAAATATCTGAAAAAGACGCTAAGGCTGAATTAAAGAAAAATGGCTGAAGATTATAAGATGACTGAAGAAGATTTATTAAAAGAATTTAATAATTCATTAGAAGTTTTAAAATATGATTTAGCTATGAGAAAAAGCTATTGAAGTATTAAAAGAAAATAACTAGGAGATAATATGACTATATTTAGAGCGATTATATTAGGAATTATTCAGGGATTGCGGAATTCTTACCTATATCATCATCTGCTCACTTAATAATCTTTCCTTATCTATTTGGATGGGAAGAATCAGGACTTGCTTTTGATGTAGCACTTCACTTTGGTACTATGATGGCAGTACTAGTATTATTCTTTAAAGACTGGTGGAATTTATTTGTCGGAGCTATCAAAGATGTTTGTACTAAAAAAGAAAAGTACTAATGGTAAGATGTTCTGGTATTTAGTGGTAGCTACTATTCCAGCTGCTATTGCAGGATTCCTACTTGATGATGTTATTGAAAATGTTATAAGAGGAAAAATATGGATAATTGCCACTTGTCTTGCCGTAATGGGCTTACTTATCTTTATCGGAGATAAATGGGCTAGTCGTCATTACAAGAAAGAAACTAAGTTTGAAGATATTACTTTAAAACAAAGCTGTAATGGTTGATATATCACAAGCATTCGCAGTTATACCCGGCTTTTCAAGAAGTGGAACTACCATTCTAGCAGGTAGACTTCAAGGTATATCAAAAAAGAGGCTATTACTAAGTTTACTTTTTCTATTGTCGGTACCAGTAATATGTGGTGCTACAATATTAAAAGTAACTGATTTGGCATTAACTAAAGAAGTAATTATAGGTATTATAGTATCTTTTGCTACAGGGGTACTTGCTATTAAGTTCTTACTTAATTATATTAAGAAGCATGATTTTTCAGTATTTGCTTTTTATAGAGTATTACTTGGTATAGTAGTATTAGTAAAATTAATATTCTTTAAATAGGATATTAATTCTCTGCCATAATAGTATAATGGTATTACGAGGCCATGGTAAGGCTTTAATCGGTGTTCAATTCACCGTTATGGCACCAGATTGATAGGAAACTCGGACTTTTCGAGATAATATAAAAACTACTTTCAATTTAACTTGAGTGTAGTTTTATTTTGACAATTTAGTAACACACTACGCTATTGGCAGAGCCAATAACGGTGTGCAAAGGTGCTAAGCCCTTTTTGAAACCCCATAAAAGCATAATTTTAGCAAGGCATAAAGACAAACAAAATTATGTTTTTAATTTGCCAATTCTAAAGAATAATATTTACCCTTAAACAATGCCGATTTTTCAGTTGCATAGTATTCCTTTTTTTAGTTCCAAATTGATACCTACCATTATCAGTATATTCACCATTTTGATATGAATAATAACCATTTTCATCACAAGTTACATCCTCAGATTTTATCAGATTAACATCATTGTTGATAGTTACATCATAATAAATTGTTACTAGATGATCATATTCATTATCTTTTAAATGTTGTTTGTTGTTATATTCAATTGCAATCATTTTTGAATCTTTATCTTTGTAAATATAATACTTGCTTTTTGAACACCATTCAAAAAACTCCAAACACTATATGTTTGAGTATCTATTTGTTTCATACTATCGGATATTATTTTTTCGTTTTTTAAAGCAGTGAAAATTTTTGTTCTATCCTCTTGATTACTTTCACACCCACATAGACATAATGTACATATTATCAAACTAAAAAAAACATAACAATTTTCTCATAAATGTTTCCTTTCTACCAAGTTACGTTTGAATCATTATCTGGTAAATAAGCTTCGTTGGGGTTGTCTACATTATATTTAACATTAACATTATTACCAACTGTAGCACTCATACCAGTATTTATTTCAATTAAACTTTTAGTTTTATACCCTATTGGAATAAAACCTAATTTTATTTTTTGAGGTTTCATAACTAAGTTCTCACTAATTTTATAGATTTTTTCCACTGACTTCAAATTCAACTATAATTTTACTTGGAAAATCCATGCCTTGTATTTTTATTTCTTTAATTATACCTCTACATGTTTCAGTGCAATTACTTTTTTGCATAATCAACTACCTACCTTTCTATAATCATTATATCATAAAAATATACTTTTTAATTTATTATCACATAAAATATACAAATTTATAAGTCGAAAATGTAAAATATGTAGTATAATGAATATAGAAATTAACCTTATTAATGATTTCCAAACGTGTATAACTCACGCACCAGATTGATAGTAAACTCGAACTTTTATGGTTCGAGTTTTAATATACTTTTTAATTATATAAATTATAATATTTAATATTATATAATATGAATGATATAAAAGATAGAAAGGATAAACTTGAAGATATTAAAATAGAAAACTTTATATGGGTTATTTATATTGGTATAATATTTCTTAGTTGGTATGCTAATAGTAAGGAAAAAGAAATATCTATTATATAATGATGAACAAAGTAAGAGAGAATATCAAAATTTGCTTATACTTATTTTTTTTTCTATATTAGTAATAGTATATTATTATTTTGCTAAAGCTAGTTACGATGATTATATTAAATTAAAAATGAAAATAATGATAGAAAAAAGAATTTTGCACTTAGCCTTATTTATTGGTTCTTTTTAGTATTAATAAGTGGTGTAATATTCTTATCTATTGCTATAATGGATGAGAATATTGATGTAGAACTAGCTTTTTAACTAGGTATATATTTATGGCTTATATATAATAGATATGTAGATATATTATTTTGAGACTTAAGACTCAAAATAACACTTAGAGACCATAGACTCTAAGTGAACTTAATAAATAATATAGACAAATAAAGAGATATTTAGTAAAATGATATTGGGTAGCGATATTATGAATGAAATTATAAAAACATATTTATATTCAAATAATTATTTTCTTATGGTTAGATACACTGGTAATGAGATAGATAATAATATAATTAGTAGGGAATTAGATAATAAGTATTCTAGAAAAATAGAATTATCTACATTTGATATACTTAGTTTAATAGAGGGTATCTCTAGTAATATCAAAGACTTAAAGATAACTATCGTATATAATGATGATGTAGTATCAATATTTAGAAATTAAGAATAATAAAATTACTAAGTATTATATTAAAGTAGTAAAAGATAATATAAATATTGAATTATCTTATTCAAATAGAATAGGATTTAGAGTAAATATATCTAGTAGAAATATTCTTGATATAAATAATATATTAATTACTGATATTATAAATAATGAGTTAGAATTATTATCTAATTACTCAAAAAAGAGCAAAAAGAACACAAAACTCTTATAAAAACTAATGACAAAAAGAAAAAAATGTAGTAAAATTAATTTAGGTGATAGATATGCATTCTTATGTAGTAGAATATTTAAATGAAAATGAATTTAAAAAAGAAAGAAAAAATCATTAAAGAAATATAATATGATTGCTTTTAAGAAACTAATATTTGATTGTGTACCAGCATTAAGAGATGGAACATTTCCTGGTGAAGTAGTATCTAGAAATAGTACTGAGAATTTTGTTAAGTATGAATATAAACTTCCTACTGATCATTTATTTTCTAAAGTACACGGTGATATTAAACTACATTATACTGTCTATGAAGCACAGAAGTTAGTTATGTTAAATGATTTATCTCCAGATATATTAAGTGAAGGTCATCAGAAAGAATTAACTGCTTATAAGGGTGTAATGGTATCTAAGTCTCATGCTGAGAGGGATATGTTTAAGATTAATTTATTAAATAGTATGAATAAGAATGGTTTCTTAAATAGTAAGATTTTAATAGGAGTAGGTATAGTTCTTACTATTCTAGTAGGAGTAATTATATATCTTATGGTTAAATAAAGAGTTTGAAAGATAACTCTTTTTATTATATTCACTCTAAGCCAGTAGTCTTAGAGTGTTCATTTAAGCCTTATAATAAAAGTCTTAAATGAATATGCTATACGCATCTATTATATATAAGAGATGTATCAAGACATAGATAATACATAATATAATTATAGAATATGAATATAGTTAGAAAAAAAATAGTAACATACTATATATTAGATACATATAAATAAAAATATATATAAGTTATATATAAACCATATATAAAATGACTTGACTTTATATATATTATGTGTTAATATTTATTTATGAAAGAGGTGAGAAAATGGAAAATTTAACTACAGCGATTAGTGTACAAATAGATAGCAAAGATAAAGAACTTGCTAGTAATATTCTAAAAAAGTTAGGTCTAAATATGAGTACTTATGTTAATATGGCTATAAAGCAATTAATTAATAAAGATGGTGTACCATTTGAAGTTGTAAATCCAAAACCTAGTAGAGAATTATTAAAAAGCATTAAAAAGAGGGCGAAGATATATTACAAGAAATAAATAATGGAAAGAGAAAAGGCTATAATAATATGTATGAAATGATAAAGGATTTAAAATCATAATCATTATTAAAATATAAGATAATAAAAAAATAACTATTAAGAACAGTTCTTAATAGTCTTTTTATATTTCACGCATATTTTCTGAATTCTTATAAGGATCCTTTGGATCAATATAATCAACAAATAGAATACCATTTAAATGGTCTAGTTCATGTTGGAAGGCAATAGCCAAATCCTCACGAACTCTATATTTTTATTAAATTTCCTTCTAGATCATAACCTTCAACAGTAATTCTAGCATGTCTTGGTACAATACCATCTACTTCTCTATTAACACTTAGACATCCTTCTCCCTCCTCACCAGCATAGATAAGTTCTTCAGAATATGAAATTACTTTTGGATTGATTAGTACATAGTCTTCAAATTTACCATCACTTACTTCGTAGCAGACTACGAAGAATCTTTTATTAATACCAAGTTGAGGAGCTGCAATCCCATACCAGGTCTAAGATTATATTTCTTAGAATATTTCTCTATTTGTGAATACCTTAAATGTTTTAACATTTCTGGTATAATACTTTTTATACTCTTCACATAAAGGAAATTCTACTTCAGTATTTTTTGCTCTGACTCTTGGATCTTTTTCATCTAAAATATCTTTTGTTCTTAGCATAAACTACCATTCCTTTCTTTTCGCTATATATTTTACCATAAAAAATATAAAAAAGGGAAGTATTTTCCCTTAACTTAATTAAGCAGTTACTCTTGTACCGATTATAATAACTAATAAGATAAATAATACTAATACAATAGCGGCACTATTTCCATAACCATAGTTACCATATCCATAACCGCTATATCCGTATGAAGGGTATGCATAACTTTGAGTACCTCCGCATCCACATCCACTAGTGCCATATCCTCCAGAATATCCACCGTAATAATACATATATATACCTCCTTTACGATATCTAATATATTGTACTCTTAAAGTTATTTTTTGACATTATGAATACCTAATTATTGTATTATTTTAGTTATTTATTCCATAATAATACTGGTGATATAATGAAAAAAAAATTAGTATATGGACTGATGGTATAAAAAAGATGTAAGAATGGATAGTTTAAAAAGAAAATATAGAGTGTGATATTCTTGTAATAGGAGGAGGTATATCGCAGGCTTGTCTATAGTATATAATTTAAAAAGATAGTGGTAAAAGAATAGTTCTAATAGATAAAAATAAATGTGGTATGGGAGCTACTTCTTGTAATACTGGTAAACTAACCTTTATGCAAGATTTAATATATCACGATATAGAAAGTAATTATAATGAAAAAGTAGCAAGATTATATTTAAATAGTCAGAAAGAAGCTATTAATATAATTACTAGTATTATCAAAAAAAAAGAAAAGATAGACTGTGATTTAACTAAGACTAATGCTTATGTCTTTTCTAATGATGAAGATAAATATAAGAACTTTGATAAAGAAATAGAGTTTTATAAAAAAGAATAATATTAGGTATAAAGTATTATCTTCATTACCACTTAATTATCCCTCAAAGATGGTATTAGAAACTTATGATAGTTATGTTTTTAATCCATATAAATATTTGATTGGTTTAAAAAAAGATTATTAAAAGATAAGATAAGTATTTATGAGAATACTAGGGCTATTAGGTTAGATAAAAAAGAATGATTATTATCTATGTACTACGAGTGATAACTATGAGATAAAAATCTAAGGTAGTAGTAGTAGCTTCTCATTATCCCTTCTTTATAGTACCTTATTTTACACCATTTAAGACGAGGGTAGAAAAAAAGTTTTTTATTGGGGCTTCTTTTAGTAATGGTAGTAAGAATATACAAATGATATCTAATGATAAACCAGGTATATCAATGAGATATTATAAAAAAATAATAATAATTATTTATTATATGGTAGAAGAAGTCATCCCACTAGTAGTAATTTAGATATTAAGGATGATTATAATGAATTAAATAGTGAATATAAGAAGTATTTTAATAAAGATATAGAATACTTTTATCATACTCATGATGTTATGACTTATGATAATATGCCTTTTATTGGTAAGATAGATAATAATTTATATATAATGACAGGATTTAATAAATGGGGGAATACCAATGGTGTAATAGGAGGTAAATTAATTAGTGGATTTAATAGAGGATAAGCATAATGACTATGAAAAGATATTTACTCCTAGAAGAAGTATGTCTAAAGATAAGATAAAGAATTTATTAGTATTTAATACTTCAGTTATGTCTAGATATATTATGAATAAGATTAATCCTCATATGAAGTATTATAATGATAATGTAGAAATTAAATTTATAGAGGGTAAAAAGATGTGGTATATATACTGACGACAATGGTAATAAACATATTGTATCTAATATATGTCCACATATGAAGTGTAATTTGGTATTTAATTATATTGATAAAACTTGGGACTGTCCATGTCATGCCTCTAGATTTGATATAGATGGTAATATTATATATGGTCCTTCTGTATATGATATAAAAAATTAAGTAGTTTGTTATGTTCACTCTATAGCTTATAATCTATAGAGTGTTCTTTTTAGCTTGGGTCTAAAAAGAATATATCAGCCATATCTATTATATATAAGAGAGATTATTGCAATTATAATGATATTATGATAATATTTAGTTAGAAGATATTTATAATAGAATGGTGGTGATAATGTGAAATATTATAAATATATAGTTATCTTTCTTTCTATCCTAATCCTTCTATTAGGGGGATATATTATTTATGTACAAAGTACAATTACTCCTCTTGATAATAATGATATTAAGGAAGAAAACAATAAAGATAGTATAAATAATATTAATAAAGAACTAGATTATGATTGTTCATTTACTCAGACATTTAGATTTTATCAAAAAATAGGTTATGAAACATATGTAGATGGTACAACCTATGTACTAGGAGATATTTATCAAAGTTATGAACCAATACTTCTAATAGTATATGAAGAAGATGCAAATAAAATGGAAAAATATAAATACTATGAATTTACTTATACACTAAAAGGTACTTGGAGTGAAATTACTGATTATAATACTCTTAATATATTAGTTAAAGCTAGTTTTGATAAAGAACATAGTACAAGTACAAATAGTGCAACTTTAAAAATAAAAAAGAAACAGATAAGGTTGGTTTATCTCAAGTAAGTGAACCTATATGTAAAGGAAAGTGAGTGAAATATGAAATCAAATAATAGATGGTTTATTGTCTTAACAGTAATTATAATAGGCTTGGTTGGCTGCAATATATATTTAGTTGTACAAAACAAGAATATTCATACTAATAAAGAAGATAATGATGTAAGTGAAAAACCTATTAGTAATAACGATGATAAGGAAGAAGAAAAGAAAGAAAAAAATATTATGACTGCTCGTTTACTAGGACATATAGAGTAGTAGATTTACTTGAGGGCTATGTGGCAGAAGTACCCGAAGAATCATATGTTGTTTTAGATGCATTTCTAGACCATGGCGCTTTTACTCATAGAATTAGTAGTGAGTTAAAGAAAAAAATTAGAAGTAAATAAGTATTATGAGTTTACTTATACATTAAAAAGGTATAGGAATAGTAAATGATATAGAGGATGTAAGAAACCATATTAGTGCTTTTAATTCTATGAAAAGCGATAATAGCCTAAAAGTACTATTAGAAATTAAAGAAACAGATAGAGTAGGACTAGGACAACTACAAGAAAAAAGTATGTGAAGGTAAATAACATAAAAGTATAAATAAGTATTAATATTTTAAATTATAAAGCATAGTTTTTACTAGGTGATATGTAATGAAAAAAATATTAATACTTTTATTTTTATTTCTTTTAGTACCAGTAGTAAGAGCAGAAGAAGAGGATTTGGCTCCTAATGCTAGAAGTGCTATAATGATTGAAGCTTCTACTGGAGAGATATTATTTCAAAAGAATAAAGATGAGAAACTTGCTCCAGCCTCAATGACGAAGATGATGAGTATGCTTCTTATTATGGAAGAAATAGAAAATGGTAATTTAAAGTGGGATGAGATGATTACGGCTTCCGAAAAGGCCGCTAGTATGGGAGGTAGTCAAATCTTTTTTTAAAAGTTGGCGAAAAGATGAGTGTTACTACCGATATGTTAAAAGGAATATCAATTGCTTCAGGTAATGATGCTACAGTAGCAATGGCTGAGCGCATTTCTGGAAGTGAAGAGTCTTTTGTCAAAAAAATGAAAAATGATAGAGCTAAAGAACTCGGACTAAAAAATACCAATTTCATTAATGCTACAGGATTAACTGCTGATAACCATTATTCTAGTGCTAATGATATGGTACTAATAGCCAGAGAGTTAGTTAAACATGAAAAGATATTAGAGTTCACAGGTACTTATGAAGATTATCTAAGAAAAGATACTAAGAGTCCATTTTGGCTTGTTAATACTAATCGTCTAGTAAGATTCTATTCTGGAGTAGATGGACTTAAGACAGGATTTACTGACGAAGCAGGATACTGTTTAACAAGTACTGCCAAAAGAGATAATATGCGATTAATAACAGTAGTTATGAATGAGCCTGATATTAGTAAGAGAAGTGCAGATACCAGTAAAATGTTAGATTATGGTTTCAATGTCTATATATGGTAAGAAATATTATAGATGACAGTAGTATTATAGATAAAGTAAAAAGTAGAACTTGGTAAAAATACAGAAGCAGAGATTATTGCCAACGATAAGATAACAGTTTTAAGTAAGAAAAGTGAAGAGAAAAGAAATATTACTTATAAAGCAAATATTGATAAAATAGTTGCCCCAGTTAAAAAAGGAGATAAGGTTGGTACTATTGATATAATTGAGGATAATAAGATAATTGGGACAGTAGAGGCTACAGTAAAGGAAGATATTGCAAAGGCTAACATATTTGCTATATTTTATAGAAATCTAAAGAATACTTTTAAAGGTAATTTATTACTTAAATAGGACATATTATTATGTTCTTTTTTTATATCACTAAAGTTTAGCCAGTGTTGTTTGCTTCAAATGTTATTCGTTATAGTATAGTTAAAGTCCATAACAAATCTAAGAATTGTTGGTAATAATAAAAAAAATTAAAGAAATTTTCAAAAAAAAATGGCAAAATTAGATATCAAATCTTGTATATAAGTATGAGAGGATAAAAAAAAAGGGAGAAGGGAGGAGTATGACATAAACTAATCAAAAAATAAAAAAGAATACTTAGGAGAATCAAGAAAGGAAAGAAGAAATAATGGTAAAAAGAAAAATTAAAAATGACTTTAGCATCAGATGTCTTATTTAAAAAGGTGTTTTTTAGTGAAGGAAGCGCGCTACTTAAAATGCTTCAAGATATTTTAGATATTAGAGAAGACAGCGGTATAACTATAATAGGTTATGAAACAAGGTCTAACAATATATTTGGTAAAAGTTTCAGAGGGGACTTATTAGTAACATTATCAGATAGAACCTATGTAAGTATCGAAATGAATAACAGTAATCCTAAGAATAGTTTAAGTAGAAATATGATACATTTATTTAGAATACATTCTGATATGTTAGTAAAAGGAATGCCTGATAGTGAACTGGAAAAATACAGGTTATATCAACTTAATTTTGATAATTTCAGAAACCCAAGTAGAGAGGCAATAGAAAAGTATGCTTTCTGTAGTCTGACAACTGGAAAAGTAAGAAATCTAATATATACATTTTGCGATGTAGACCTTGAAAAGTGTAGAAAACTTGTGTATAATGTAAATGTAAGAGGGTATCAAAAGACATTAGGTGGGGAGCCATAATGACATCAAATGATATAGAAGAGATATCTAAATTACTCGGAGAGGATATGTTAAGTATGGAAGAAAAAAAGATAAGTTTTTAAATACTGTAAGGGAATTAAATGAAGATGAGAAAGTCGTAAAAGATTGGATGTGGGAAGAAAACGATAAACTAAGGTATTATAATGATTTAGAAGCATCTAAAGAACAAGGCATCGAACAAGGAATCGAACAAGGAATCGAACAAGGCATCGAAGATAAATCTAAAGAAGTTGTTATCAATATGTTAAATAAAAATATGGATTATGAAACAATATCAGAAATATCTGGCAAAACAATTGAAGAAATAAAAAAGAAATAGAAAATGACATCAATAGTTTATAATATCTAAGTATAAAAAATGTACGGTAGCCCGTATCGGAACTTATGTCTGTGGAAGACTCTAATTACAGAGTTCATGGAGCAGAAATCGCATCACTGCGAAGTGATGTATTTCTACTTAATACTTTCACTTTTTACAAAAAATATTATATAATTATTAAGAAGGGAAGGATTTTTTTATGATAGTAACTTCTGTTAATAATGAATATATCAAAGGACTATGCAAGTTAAAAGATAAAAAATATCGTGATAGTACTAATTTATTTTTAATCGAAGGTGAACACCTAGTAAATGAGGCTATAAATGAAGAACTAGTCAAAGAACTAGTAATTCTTGAAGGCTGTTCATTTGAATATGCTGATAAATATGCTGACAATATTACTTATGTTAATGAAAATGTTATGAAAAAACTATCAAGTATGGATAGTTACCCAAATATAATTGGTGTAGCATATAAAAGAAAAGAGAAGATAAAAGATAGGCAGTAGAGTACTTGTACTTGAAGATATTCAGGATCCAGGTAATCTTGGTACTATAGTTAGGTCAGCAGCAGCATTCAATATTGATACTATAATATTAAGCCCAAGAACAGTAGATTTATATAACCTAAAAGTAATTAGGGCTACCCAAGGTATGATATTTCACCTAAACATTATCACAAGAGAATTAGAACCAACGATTAAAGAATTAAAAACTAACAACTACCTAATACTAGGTACCAATGTTAGAAATGGTACCAATATAAAAGATATCAATATTAGTGGTAACTTTGCCCTAATTATCGGTAATGAAGGTAGAGGAATGAGCGATACTTTGAGCAAGCTTTGTGATAAAAAAATATATATAAAAATGAATGAAAAAGAGTAGAAAGTTTGAATGCTGCTGTTGCGACTTCAATTATTCTATATGAGATAAACAATGGAATTAATTAAAATAGGTAAAATCGTTAATACCCACGGTATTAAAGGCGAACTAAAGAATTTTATCAAAGTTCCCATATAAAGAAAAAATATTCATAAAAAATATGAAACTATATATCGATAAAAAGATATAGAAACAATAAATACCTATCGTAAACATAAAAACTTCGATATGATAACATTTACAGGATATACAAACATAAACGAAGTATTAAAATATAAAGGCAAAAATGTTTATGTTAACAAAGAAGATATTACCCTAAGTAAAGAAGAATACTTAGATGAAGATATCATAGGTATGACAGTAATCTACAACAACATAGAAAAAGGAATAGTAAGGGATATTGAAAGATATGACAAAAACACATTACTTAAAATAGATGGCATGAATAAATACTATTTAATTCCTTACAATTACAATTTAATTGATAAAATAGATATTACTAACAAAAAAATATATATAAAAAATATAAGTGGATTATTTGACTAATTAAGTAACTTTTAGTATAATAACAATTAGTTTATTGGTGGTGGTTTATAGTGTTAATAGATGTACTAACTTTATTTCCAAATATGTATGATAATTTCTTAACTGAATCAATTATCAAAAGAGCTCTTGATAACGGTAAAGTTCAAATTAATATTCATAATATCAGAGATTACACTGTCTATAGTAATAATCAAGTAGACGATTATCCATATGGCGGCGGTGGTGGCATGGTCCTTATGTGTGACCCCATCTTCAGAGCTATTGACGCTCTAAAAAAAAAGAAGACACTCTAGTGATTATGATGACACCATCAGGTAAAATATTTAAAGAAAAAAAATTTGCTTATGATTTATCTAAACATCACCATATAATAATCTTATGTGGTCATTACGAGGGCTTTGATGAGCGAATCAAAGCAGTCGTGGATTTAGAACTATCAATCGGAGATTATATTCTAACAGGTGGAGAACTGCCTTCAATGGTAGTTATGGATTCTGTTATAAGACTAGTAGAGGGAGTAATCAGTAAAGAATCACTCGTCAGTGAAAGTTTTGATGATAATTTACTAGACTATCCAAATTATACAAAACCAGTAGAATATCGAGGGATGAAAGTACCAGAAGTACTTTTAAGTGGCCACCACAAGAACATTGAAGAGTTTAGACATAGTGAAAGATTAAGGTTAACAAAAGAAAATAGACCAGACTTACTAGGGGGAAATAATGAATAAGAATTATTTTATAAGTAAAGATAACAAAAGTGGAGAAATAGTATATTTAGAATACAATAAAAATGGTTATAATGTTAAACCAAAAGTAAAAAAAAGAAGATGCAATTGAAGTCAGTAAGATAGTCTTCGTTTCACCAACACTTACTGAAAAACTAATAAAGAAAAAAAATAAATAATAAAATTTCTAGATTGCTATTAGAACTTAATACCACTTATGATGATGAGTCTGATGGTGGTGAAGCTAGATTTAGAAATATGTATAAAGAAGCTGAAAAATTACGTACTTATTTGATGAACACTTATGCAAAGTATTTAGGCAAAACCTATGCCAACTTAACACTAAAAAAATTAGAACTAATTATTAACGAATACAAAGAAAAGTTATATATAATAAATGAACATAAACAAAAAGAAATGTTTATGCGAATGTTCGGAATGAATATGGAAGAAGAACATGAAAAAAGAAAGGTAAAAAGGAAGATAATTATCTTCCTTATTTAGGTAGTAAATATGAAAATTAAATATACATTATTACATAAAGATAAAAATACAGAGGCTAGATATGGTACATTAGAAACAAACTATGGAACATTTGAAACACCAATCTTCATGCCAGTTGGTACACAGGCCACAGTTAAAACACTAGACCCTGATGAACTAAAAGAAATAGGTTCCGCAGTAATACTTTCTAACACTTATCATTTATGGCTTAGACCAGGAGCAGATATTGTAGCTAAAGCAGGTGGACTTCATAAGTTTATGAACTACAATGGTCCAATTCTTACTGACTGTGGTGGCTTTCAAGTATTTAGCTTAGCTAAACCAAAGGATATAAGTGAAGAAGGAGTAACATTTAAGAGTCATATTAATGGTGAAAAGTTATTTCTAACGCCAGAGATAAGCATAGAGGTTCAAAACAAACTAGATAGTGATATTGCTATGAGTTTTGATGAATGTCCTCCATATCCTGTAACACATGAATATATGAAGAATAGTGTAGAGAACTATTAGATGGGCTAAGAGAGGGAAGGCTGTCTTTAATAATCCTAACCAAAGTTTATTTGGCATAGTTCAGGGTGGAGAGTTTGAAGACCTTAGAGAATGGTCCTGCAAAGGAAACTGTAAAATTAGGTTTTGATGGTTATTCTATTGGTGGTACTTCAGTAGGAGAAGATAAACCGACGATGTATAAGATGATTGAATATGGTATTAAATATTTACCTAAAGATAAACCTAGATATCTAATGGGAGTAGGAGAACCTACTGATTTATTTGCAGGGAGTAGAAAGAGGAATAGATATGTTTGACTGTGTTCTTCCGACAAGACTAGCCACAGACATGGTCATGCTTTTACTAGAGATGGTAAGATTAATTTAAGAAATGCTAAGTATAAAGAAGATTTTACTCCAGTAGATGAAAGTTGTGACTGCAAATGCTGTAAAAATTATACTAAGAGCTTATATTAGACATCTTTTAGTAGCAGATGAGACTTTAGGTCAAAGACTTTTATCTATTCATAATTTAAGATTTTTAATTAGAATTATGGAAGAGATAAGAGAAGCTATTAAAGAAGATAGATTCTTAGAATTAAAAGAGGAATTTTATAAAAACTATAAAAAATAATATTTATTTTATTATGTTCACTGTAAGCCTATGGTCTTACAGTGTTCTTTTAGCCTAAGGTCTAAAAAAGAATATATCTACATATCTATTATATATAAGCCATATCTATATATTGAGATATTAGTGGTAAATGGATGCTTTACAACGCTGCCTCTACTATGATATACTTATTTTAGAAATATGGTGATAAGATGAAGAAAATTATTAAACTTTAACTTAATTAATATATGTTTATTATCTTTTTTGGAATTAATATTCGGTATATTAATGTTTGATACTTTTATAAGAGATACAATAATTAGTGTATTTATACATATACTTTTTCTCTTCATTTATAATAACACTTCTTACTACTTTATTTAATAGAAAAATAAATAAAATAATAAATTATATAATATATGCTTTTATATGTATTATATTTGCATTTCAATTTGTTATTAAGAACTCTATTGATTCTTTTATGTCTTTATCAATGTTTTCATTTACTGACCAAGCAGTTGATTTTCTGGGAGCAGCTTTTAAAATAATATTCAGTAACTTATATGGAATTATAATATGTTTTTTACCACTTATATTTCTTATAGTATTTAGAAAGAGAATAGACTTTGATATAGAAAGAAAAAGATAAGTTATACTTACTTTGTTATATAGTACTTATTCCTCTTGGAATACTAGGTTATAGATTATATATAAATACTAAGAAGGATACTACTTTATCTATATATGATTTATATTATAATATTAATAATAATGATTTAAATATTCAAAAACTTGGAGTTATTTCTTCATTTGAACTTGATTTATATAGAACAATATTTGGTTTTGAAGATAAAGTAATTAATGTTAATTTTGAAGATAATTCTAATAAAGAAGATGAAATATTTTTATACGATAAGAACATACTTGACTTAGATATTGCTAATAACATAGATAGTAATATAAAATTATATATCGAGAATAATCCTGGTACTAGTAAAAAAATAAATATAGTGGGATGTTTGAAAATAAGAATCTTATTTTTGTAGTAGCGGAATCTTTTAGTACTATTGGTGTAAGAGAAGATTTAACTCCAACATTATATAAACTTACTAATAATGGTTTTGTATTTAATAATTATTATGTACCTTATTTTCTAAGTACAATAGGAGGAGAATTTCAAGCAGATACTGCTTTATATCCTAATATTAATTCACTTAGTATATGGAGAAGTGGTAATAATAGTTTTCCATATGGACTTGGTAATAGTTTTAATAATATTAATTATAATACTTATGCTTATCACAATCATAGCGGTTATTTTCAAGATAGATATAAATACTTAAAGGCAATAGGTTTTAATAACTTTAAGGCTTGTGCTATGGGACTTGATATTAACTGCGATGTATGGCCAGAGAGTGATATTGAAATGATAGAAAAGACTTATACTGATTATATTGATAGTGATAAACCATTTATGGCTTATTATATGACAGTATCAGGTCATATGGAATATAATTTCTTTGGTAATAATATTGCTAGTAAAAAAAATAAGTCACTAGTAGATAATCTTAATCTTAGTACTTCAGCATCAGCATATCTTGCTACCCAAATAGAACTGGATAGAGCTTTAGAACTTTTAATTAACAAGCTAGAGGAGGCTAATAAACTGGATGATACAGTAATTATTTTAACCGCAGATCATTATCCTTATGCTTTATCTCTAGAGGAAATGAATGAGTTATCTACTTTTAAAAAGAGATAATCTATTTGAAATAAATCATAACTCTTTAATTATTTGGAATAACAAGTTAAATAGAGTAGAGATAGATAAAGTTGGTATGTCAATAGATGTTCTTCCAACAGTATATAATTTGTTTGGAATTGAATATGATTCACGTCTTTTGCTGGTACTGATCTTCTATCAAATAGTGAAGGCTTGGTAATTCTTAGCAATAGGTCTTGGATAACTGATAAAGGGAAATATAATAGTATTACTAATGAGTATATTGGTATTGGTGATGTTGATTATGTCAGCAATATTAATAAAACTATACAGAATAAGATTTCTTTTAGTGGGAGTATGATTACTAATAATGGATATAAGTATATTAAAATAAAAAAAAAAAAGTAGGAATTACTTTTCTTTATTTTATTACTAGTTTTTTTACTTTTTACTATCTTTTCCACATTCATCCCAAAAAAGTCTTTTTTGCTCAAATAGTATTTCTTCTTGGTTCAAAATATACTATATTACCTTTACTATCAGAATATATATCTAAGAAGTATCCTCCAACTATATTGGATAATCCTTGTTTTTGTTGAAACTGGGTTTTACTACATAAACTTGGTACTTCAATACATCTAACATTACGATATACAAAGAAATAACTTTTATGATAATGTCCTATTAAAAGTACTTTTGGTTTATGTCCTGACTCTAATATCTCGATTCTTTTTTGTGGTTTATAAGATAATGATTGAGAAGAACCTCCACCTGGGTGATCCATAACAAACTTTATACCATTGATATTTGTAACAGCAGTATCTTGACCAAGATATATCATATCGTCACGACATCTAGATACCCATTCATTAATTGTAGCACCACCATTTTTTTGTAATGGGTCTCATCATGACTACCTAGGATATAGTAGGTGGTGATATCTTTTACTTTGGGATACATATCGACAACATAACTTGCTTGCTCATCAAAGTTATGTAGAAATTGCTGCCCCCTAGGTTGCTCTGGTCTATTAGGATAATTTCCATCTACTATATCTCCACAGTGGAGCATGGTAGTAATACCACGATTATATGCTTCTTCATAGAAGTAATTTAGTAGATGAAGTTGCTGATGGATATTACCAAAGTGTGTGTCAGAAACAACACCAATTTCTGTATGAGTAAGATCATCACTATTTATATCTATTTTTTGGTATTATTTATTATTTTAGGAGTACTTTTTTAAATACTAGAATATTATTTTTATTTTCAATATTTATTTCTTTACCATATATTTTACATAGTTCTATTAAACCAATTAATTCAGAATAACTGAAATGAAATTTATCCATAAATGTTTCTATTTGCATATCGTTTTTCATATAACGATACATTTTATTTACATAGATATAGTCTATTTTTTTTTTTGTTTCTTCCATTATTTTTCCTCCTTAGTTAGTTTTAATATTTTTGGTTTTTTTATAATCATCTTTATTTGTTACATAATATACAGATTCCATTGCTTTAACTGATTCTAAATATCCTTTATTATCTGTTCTTATTGTTATGTACCAAGCACCAATAGTGTTTGAATATCTTCTATCTAACATTTCTTTAGTAGTGGCACAGACACTTGGTACTGAGATGCAATCTACTTCACGATATTTAAATTTTTTCCATTTGTAGGAGACCTCCATATAACATAATATTGGGTTTGTCTTCACTTCTAAAAAAGAGTCTACTTGTTGTTGCGGTCTATATGATACAGTATATGTTTTATTTAGTTTTGAATTAAATAATAGTACTTTGGTTTTTATCTATGTTTATAATACAAGAATTACTGCCTAGATAAATCATATCCTGTCTTATATCACTAATTCTTTTGCCTATATTTATTTTATTGGCTTTAAGATGTCTTTCATCTCTAGCCCCAGTTATGAAATATGTTTTCATTCCTTCTATTTCTGGATAGTACTTGGTTATATAGTCTATTTGTCTTAATGAGTCATCTAGAAAGTATGTATCAGCATAGATATTTGTGATAGGGTATATACCAGCGGATATATTGCCGCAGTGGAAAATATTGTTGTACCCCATACTTATTCCTTTGGCACATATATCGTTTAGTATTGATAATTGCTGATACTTTGAACCAAAGTAGGTATCAGATATGGCCATGAATTTAAATTCGTTGTTATTATCTGTTTTTAAGTTGTAAGAGTATTCTTCAGTTACCTCTCTTTCTCCATTATTAAACATATAGATATCATCATCAAACATTTTGGTAACAATGTTTATGCCACTATTGCGTAGTTCGTTAACTAATGATAATACCTGAAAGGAATTGAGCTTTAATGTTCTACATACCTCTGATAGACTTATTTCTTTTTTGAACATAACTCTTTGAATTTTTCTAATAGTTCTGTATTCATATTTGCCTCCTTATAATAAAAAAAAATAGGGCGTAAAAAAAGAAAGTACGCTCTATTTTAACAGAAAATGTGAAGTGAATAGGTTTTTTATTTTTGTGATTAATATTAAGCATTTTTATCACTTCCCTCTACTATAATTTTATTTTATCAAAATTATATTATTATTGCAAGTTATTTATTATTATTTTTTTTTTTATCATGCTTACTATAAACCTTATTCTAAGCCTTATTAGTGTTATTCTTAGATATTTTTTACTAGATCAAAAGTATATCCTTTTTTTCTTTCATAGCTTTAATAAAATTCTCTAGTGCTAGATAGTTTCCTTTGCTAGTGGGAAGTAGTAAGAATATGGCTCCATTATGTACTCTTTCTATCATAGAAGTAAGTGCTTCTTCTTTAGTTAATTTATCATCCCAATCTTTATATGCTGAGCTCCAAAAGTAAGTACTATAACCTAAATCTTTCATTATATTTAAGCTTCTTTTTTTGAAAATTCTCCTCGTGGTTCTCTATATATTTTATCTATTTCTCTACCAGTAACTTCTTTAAAAAGTATCTTCTACTGAAATTATTTCTTCTAAATAATTTAGAGAAGTTTTCTTTAGAGGCTAAACTAGGCATGGATAGGTGAGAAGCAGTATGATTACCGATAGAATGACCAATATCTAACATTTTATTTATTAGTTCTTTGTTATTTTTTAATATAGTTTTTACATAGAAAGAATGTTCCTTTAACATTATTATTATTTAATACTTCTACTATTTGAGGTAAGTATGATGTCATGGTTCCTTCATCAAAAGTTAGATAAATTACTTTTTTATCAGGACCCATAGCATAAGCATTATATTTTTTAAGTTCTTCATTTGAAATATCAGTATTTGGTCTATTACCATCTTTTTTTATTATTTGTTCCCCAACTTAGGGTCTTGTTATCTATATTGTTGTATTCTTTCTTATAAGTAAAATCTTTTTGTTAATTTTACTTTAACAAATCTTTTTACTTCAATACTATTTCCTTTAGAATTAGTTACTTTATATATTATTTCATAAGTACCAGGCATACTTTCATTAACATTATTTTTTAACTTCTACTTTATTTGTTATATCTTTATCTTTACTATCATAAGCAGTATATCCTAGTTCAGTATATTTATCACCAATGTTTATATTAATAATGGTATTTCCTGATAGTTTAATTTTTGGATAACTACTTGGTTTCTCTTTGCTAGTATTACTATATATTAAATAATAAATAAAGAAACTTAGTAATAATACTAATAATACAATGGAAAATATAATTATATATAATTTTAATTTTTTTATAATATCACTTCTTTCTTTACTTAAATTATATTTATATTACTGCTTATATAGAAGTGGAAAATAAACTATTATTATAATTAGTAAAATAATATTGTCATAAGTTATTATGAGGAGGGGGGTATTATGATTGATCCTTATAAAAAAAGATTACTACTGATACAGAATGCTTGAAAAAAGAGATGTTTATGTACTCCAGTTATTGTTGGGGCCAACAGGACCTCAGGGTCCAACTGCCCGATGTAATAAATCATCTATATATATTTTTTAAATGGTAAAGTTCCATATTATTTTAATATCCCTTGAATTTGTTGTTTCATCATAGCTTCCTATGAGAATTTTATCAATAAAATCTTCAACAATTTCAATAGATAATTCTTCTATATGTCTGTACTTTTTAAAGATATTCTTTTTAGTTTTTACCGTTTCTTTTTTTGCTAGTGTAGATGATATTTCTTTCTTCACTATTTTTTGTCGTTCTTCTAACTTTTCGTTATCATCTTTATACTTATTCATTAATATTAAAAACTCTTTTTCTGGAAGTATCCCATTTGTACGATCTTCATATAGCTTTTGAAAATATGTACTTTTACCTTGTAATTCCTTATTAATACTTTGTAATTCTTTTTCTAATGAATTTAATTTATCTTTGTATAAATCTTGTTCTATTATTTCGTTTTGCATTTCTTTAAGATCATCTTCTTCATAAAATTTCTTTAACATTTCATTCATTTTTTCTAGTATGAATTGATGTAGTTGATCTTCTCTAATAGAAGCTTTATTATCACAATTAGACCAGTTTGTCTTTTTTATCTTTACAACATAAATATCCAGTACCGTCAGATCTACGATTACCTGTTTTGGTAAATATTTGATTGCAATTAGAACAATACACTTTATTACATAGTGGGTGTACTGTACCACCTTTGCAACATCTAGCAGTATTTTCTAATCTTTCTTGAACTGTGTACCATATATCTTTAACGATGATTGGCTCGTGTGTATTATCCTTTCTAATTCTTGTTTTATCATCATTCCATACCACCATGTGATTTTTTTTGTAGCTAACTGTTGTTGATTTGAATTGTACCATATTACCTATATAAACTTCATCAGTAAGTAATGTTCTAATAGTAGAACTAGACCACTTAAACTTTTTTTCTTATATTATGAATAAAGTCTGATTTTTTTATTTCATCTGTTGCTTTACCACAGATATTTATATAATAATCTTCGTGTTCTCTGTTTTCTCTTTTTAGAGTAATTTCAAACTGATAATTAATAGTGTGAGTACGATCAAGTTCTTTGGTATATGAAATAATCACTTTAGCTGTCTTTGGTATAACATCATTTTCATTTAATAAAATACAATCATCTATATTAAAGTTATTAATATCAATATTATCATTTTCACTATAATATATTTTTGTTCTATTATTAGTGTATTTCTTTAATACAATATCACATTTATTATTAAAGCTTTTCATATCAGTAGTTATGTAATTAAAACTTACTAAATCTTTTAAGATATATTCTTCCTTATTAGTAAAACTTACATCTAACATATAAGTACCAGTTTTCTCAATATATCCATAATTTACATAATCCTTAATTACTGGTATTTTCAATTTACTACCATTAAGTAATTTGTATTCATAAGGACTTAATATTTTATCTTCATTTAATCTTCTTGCGATTTTATCAAGTCCAGTTCCTGACAAATACTCATCATAAATTCTTTTAATAACTTCAGCGGATATAGGATCAATTATTAAATGATTTTTATTTTCTGGATCTTTCATATAACCATAAGTTGCAAAACTTGAAGTAAGTTGACCGTCTTTTCTTTTTTTTTGACTTTAATGTTTCACGAATATTTAAAGATGTATCTTCTAAATACCATTGATCCGTTAATCCTAGAATTTGACTTGTCTTTTTTTAGTTTCTTTTCTAGCATTATCAATTCTATCAACTACTGTTATAAATCTTACATTCCATTCGTGAAATAAATTATGAACGTACTTTTCTACAAGTTCCATATCACGAGCAAATCTAGCTTGCGTTTTGCATAAAACAATATCAACATTACCGTTTTTACATTCTTCAATCATTCTGTTAAAATCAGGCCTTGTAGCGTCAGATCCAGACCAATCATCATCATTATAAACACCAACAACTTCCCAGCCTTGTTCTTCAGCATAATCCCTTAACATTATTTCTTGATTCTTAATACTTTGTGATAATTCTTCTTTTGATAGTTTGTTTTTATCTTCATCAGATAATCTTAAATATAACACCACCCTTATAATAGTTTTAATAGTTTGTAATATACTCATAAAAATAACACTTCCTTTTTGATTATTTTTAATCGTAATTCCAAGCTAACTAAATTATAACGCGCTTTATTCATTTATACAGCCCCCCCTAAAGAGCGATTTTCCAATCTTCTTATATAATTAAAATATTTTTTTATTAAATATATTTTTTAAATCTTCTTTAGTGGGGTTTTCTATATTAGTGATAAATTCTTCACTATAATTGAATCTTATATAATTAATTTTTTTCCCTTTTTTTATTCTTTTGTTCTTTCAAATTAAACCCCCTTAATATAAATAAAAAAAAAACTATAATTAATAGTTCCTAATTTAACTTATGAGATAAAATTAAATTTGATAACTAAATCATAGTTTTAATATTGTTTATACATTATTATCATAATGATAATTTAATTTATTAAATAAGTCATTATATTTTTAAAAATAAATCAAAATAATCTTTCTTATGAAATTTTTGATTATTTTTATATCTTTTATCAACTTTATTTTTCAATATTTCTATATTGTTATTACAATTATCATACATTAAAATTATTTGTACCAGATAATTATCATCATCATCAATAACAACTTCAAGTTTATTAATTAAATCAGATGTACCATTTTTACTTTGTAGTCTTTTAATTACATAAACAACATTTAACAGAAAATAAACCTTTGTTTTTTTCAAAAGAAAAAAAAATTAGCAGAACATAATAAAAAAAAATTGATAATATTAACAGAGAAATATTTAATTGCCTTAAAAGTTTAGAAGAAGACATTGATTTAATAACAATAACTGATAAAACAATTAACAATTAGATTATTAATTTAAAAATGTCAAATGTGTCAAGCAATGCAAAAGAATTTAAAAAAAAAATATGATATAATTATATTGTATATATTTGGAGGTGTAGTTTATGGATATAAATACAAGGATTAGAAAATGAAGATTTATTTGATTCCCAAAAATGCTAAAGGGAAAAATAGAATTGTTGCTTTAAATAATAAAGGAATATTCACTGTTGAAGACTTTATAAATTGCGATATTGCTACTATAACAAGTACTTCTTATTTAAGAAATTATTATGTAGCAATTCAATATGCTTTAAAATATAAATATAAAGGAGAACCTTTAGTAACTGATGTATTGTTAGAACAAGAATTTGAGATAGATCGTTTCAGAGTTCGTCATGCTTCTCCCCAAATTCATATTAGGTTCGCCAAAAAAAAGCTTGGATTTGAAAATTATATGATATCACAAATAGTAAAAGGCGAAATAAGAAATAAAATGGAAGAAAATAAAGATTTCTACCAACGGGATATTGCAAAAAGTGGAGGGTTTAAGCAACAATATTATTACATATCAATGATGGAAATTTTAAAAGTTATAGCACAGTCTGGAGATAAATTAGCACAATTTTATGTTGATTATCAAGAAAAAAAGAAAAAACTTGAAGAAGAACACCAACAATCATATTCTGAAATTTTAGAAAAATTTAAAAAAAGAAATTGTTTTTATTAACTGCTCAAAGAGATAAACTTGATGAGAAAATTCATCAACTTACAGAACAAGTTCAAAAACTTGAAGGAGGAAATATTTCTAATGGAAGAAAATAATGTTGATATTGAGAAAAGTAAAGCAAGCAATTCAAAAAAATTAAAAATTGAAATTCTTGAAAAGGAAGAGAAAATTAATGAATTATTAAAAATAATTAATGATGAGAACGATGAAGAATTAGAAGAAATTTAAAACTATTAAATTAATGACAATATAACATTGATTTTTTAAACAAAGTAAAAATTAAGGAGTTGATTTATGTTTAAAATCGCAAAACTTGAAAAAAAGTTAATAATGAAAAAAGTTAGCATTAATTTAATTACACAAGAACAAAGTCAATATGAAAATGGTAAAAAAGTATCATTTGAAAAAATTTTAACACTCTATCTTTTGATATATCTGGAGATGATTATTCATTTGGTTTTGATTTAAATTGTAAGTTAGAAAAATTATTAGAAATACCAATGAATGAAACTATAGATTTTAAAGATTATATTTTTGGTGGTGAGACTTGGTTAAATGTTAAAGGATTAAATGGTGTTGAGCCGGAAATGGATATTAAAATAACTAGGTATTTAAAAAATAGATTTATTATCTTTTTAACATTTTATACTGATTATAGTTATGACGAAAATGACTATTCTGGAATGATTGAATTTACATTTAATTTAGATGATTATTTAGGCGGTGAAAATAAATGAGTTTAGTTAACAATGAAGAATTAAAAAATTTAACAAATACAACAAATGGGAGTATAAATAAACAAGTTGTTGATTTCGCTAAAAACATTTTATTTTCACAATTAAAAAGTTATATTTCAGATGAAAAACAATATAAAATAATTAATGATAAAATATCAAATATGAAAAATAGAGTTATTATCAAGTCCTAATTTTAAAGATAAATTTTATGAAAGTAATGGCAAAGGTTTTTTACCAGCTGCTTTTGTATATGGAGGTATTATTTATTTTAGAAATGATATAAATTTTGATATTAATGATTTTCATAACTTAATTCACGAAATGTTACACATCATATCTGAAAATGGTGAAAAACATGGACTATTACAACTTAACAAAGAAAAAAAAATTATATGTATGGTAGAGGATTAAATGAAGCATTTACAGAATATCTAACATCATTAATATTGGAAGATAATTTTAGAGGTTATTCAAAAGATTTTGAATATATAATTCGGTTATTTATGATTTTAACAAATTTAGATATAAAGGACTTATTTAGTTTATATATTTCAAAAAGAAGAATGGCTAACTGATAAGATAATAAATACATTTAATCCTAATGATAATGAATTGGTTGGATTGATAGTTGAATATGATAATATGTTGGATCCAAATGAAAAACCTTTAATCCTAATAATGTATTACAATTTTTATTCAATTCAATTAAAATAAAAATTAATAACAATGAAAAATTAGATACTGAAAGATTACAAGAATTATTAAGAGAGTATTATAACTATTATTACGATATGGATCGTGATTTAGAAGTATCTACTAAGACAGGTATGGCTGAAATATTAGATATTTTAGGTCCTTATAAACATAAGATGAGCCGCTAATATTGTAAAAAGATGTAAAATAATTTATAATATATATGAGGAGGTATCGTTTATGTATGAATCAGAAATGGTTGATATTTTAGTTGGCATTAGTGAAGGCAATTATATAGTAGAACAAAGACAAGTTCAAAAAAGGCAGTAAGCAAGCCGAAGAAGCTAAACAAGTTATGGCAGTATTAGCTTATAGAGGAATGAAAGAAGGAAGCGCTATTTATAGAAAAGTTGGAAAAAGTTTTATGCAATTACACCCTGAAGTTGATTATCCAATGATATTAGAATTAGTAAAAAAAAAACTTTTCAAGCTGAAGAAAGTCATTCTAGATCAAAATAAAGAAAGGAGAATATTATTGTGGAAAATGAAAATCAAAAGTTAAAAGAAGAAATATTAGATAAAGTGGAAGACATTGATTATAATAAGGTTAGTCCATTTACTAGAGATACGACAATACAAAGAAAAAGCTAGTGAAATTCAAAAAAAAAGATAAAAAGCAGAACAACAAACGCGAAATTATACAGATGATAGATTTGAAAGAGTTTCTGATAGAAGGTTTTACGAAGAAAATCATTTACCAATTCCAGATAGTTTAAAAAAAGCTGAAGAAAGAGCTCAACAAAAGAAAAAGAACTTGAAGCATTAAAGAAAAAAAAATTGAATCAAAACTTGCTGAAAACAGTTCATTAAGTCAAGGAAAAGGTCGTTAGAATATTGACACAATTTGACAAAACCCCTTAAATGTGCTATAATTTAACCAGTTGTGAAACAATGGGGGTTGCAAAATAACTAAATAAGCATAAATAGTAATCTCATTGTATCTACAATGAGATTTTTTTTTAGGGGAATTTAAAATGGAAGGAAGAACAAAATTTAACTACGGTTATAATAGTGGATTAATTACTATGAAGGATATTAATTATATGTTTAATATAATTAATTCCAATTTAAGTGAAGAAGAAAAAAAAGCTATAAAATTATATTCTTTTTTTGTAATCTACATAGTTTGATAAGTAATAGAGATCTTTATAATACTTTGGAATTGGAACAAGTAGAAAAAACTTAAAGAATTAATAAGAGTTTATAGAAATTATGAAGCTAAAGGTTTATTTAAAAGTGCTAAAAATCCTTATAAATGTACTTTAGAAGAAATTGCATTAAGATTAAAAAAATAAATTCAGTATTTGAAATTATGAATTCTGAAGCTAAAGATTATGCTAAAGTAGAACAATTATTATCACTATTTAAAAGTGCTGAAGAATTTAGAAAATCTTATGCCTTATTTAACAAATATGGTAAAAAAGATGAGCGTTTAAGTTCGGCTAGAATTGCACTTGATAACTTTGATTTATTATACGCTAAATTTAAAGAATATGAAGCTAAAGGTATTATTGATAATGTTAGATATGTATTAAGTATTCAAGACTATTTACAAAATTATAAGTATGCAAAATTTGCAATAGGACACTATATTGAATCATCAGAAAGTTATAAAGAAAGTGAATTTTTATCAGAATTAGGATTAGATAAAGACACATTTAACTTCTGTGTTTCAACAATAGAAGAATTAGATGTTGATTTATATAAGCAATTTTTAGAAAAGAAAGAAATTAACAAAAAAATTCGTTGCGTAAAAATGCTGAAACAATTACTAATTTAGCAAATGGTATTAATACTGGTATTTTATCAGATGGAACACAATTTGACTTATTGGAATTCATAAAAAGAATACCATTCAAGAGAAGTAATAATTTTACATTTGCTTTAATAGACTTTATGAAAAGAAATAATCCGGATGATATGAATACGATTATAAAATACATATATAGTAATGGACTAAACACACCGTCTGCTTTTGCCCCTTTGGACTTTAAGGAATTTATACTACCAAAACAATTATAAATGGCGTAGAAATTACAAATGCTGATAACAACATCATTATAGACTATTTAAGAGTTAATAATATACCATTAATTCACAAAACCTATGTACTTGCTAGAACAAAATATCTAAATGGTGAAATTACAGCCGAAATGGTACAAAAACAAAAAGAACAATTAGAATTAAATAAAATTCCAACAAAAGTGTTGATACCAAGTAAAAATAAATTTAATAGGAGGATAAAAAATGGAAAAATATTTAAGTTTATTAATAGAACAATTTAAACAAGCTAATAACATTAAAAATGTTGACATTAATTCTCAAGCTTTTATATCAGAGTTTTCAGAGTGGATCAAATTGAGACAAGATGTAAGTAAAAACTATTTAGCATTATTAGAGTATATGGAATTATCAAAGTTTGCTGACTGTGATACTGCTGAAGTTGGTAAAGGTAGATATGATACTATTGTAAAACCGTTTAATACTACAATTATTACACCGCATATATCAGGGTTGGAAACACTAGGAAATGAACGCATAATAAATGCTGAACTTGTAGTTATGGGAGAAACACCTGTGTTATTTGGCGCTAATAGAAATGGTAAACCAATATCTTCATCATCTAATTTAACATTTATGACCCAGAATCCTTATACACCTATTGAAATAAGAAACTGGGAGGATTTACATAATAGTGGCGAAAGTGATATTATTGTAGGTGTTTATGGTAGTATATATGATAAGGATATAGCATCAAAGTTAAAACAAATACAAGAATTAGAAGAAAAACTAAACGGATCATATATAAGAGATGACGCTGTTGTAGGTGATACTTATTCTTATGCTATTGCTAGTAAAAAGAAAAGTTAAAACACTTGTTAAGACTTATATACGTACGAGGTAATTAATTATTATGGATAGATTTTCAAAAGTAATTACGACTAATGAGATGAGTATTAAAGCTGAACTTCCCCTACCTAATAGACCAAAAAATATTCAAGATTAGATATTTCTTTTGATAAGTTTAATGAATTTATTAATAGATATTTATCAGAAAGTATTAGATTGCCATTACTACAAGCTACTATCTATGATGAAGCTGTTATTACATCACAAGAAGATTTTAATTTAAGATACCAATTTTTAAGAAAAATAAATGAATTAAATTTCAAAAAAATATCATTTAGATTATCAGATAGCACAATGCCAATTTATAATGCAATTATGGAAAAAATTGGTTGGAAACATTTAGATAAGACTGAATTATTTATGAGTATTGATCGTAATCCTAAAGAAAAGAAAAGATTTAAGACTACAATCTGCTCAAGGTAAAATAATGATGCCAGAAGAAATTCTAATCTGGGTACCAGCTACAATAATACATAAACTAGAAGGTAAAGTTGATGAAGAAACACTAAAAAAAAGCAATAAAATTAAAAGAAATAGTTTTTCAATATTACACGAGATTAAATAGTTTATATCATACAGAGGACTTTACCGAATTTGATAAAATTTGGTTAGCTTATGATTTTATAAAAAGACATATAAGTTTTGCAAATGAAGCTACAAGATATGAAAACGGAAGACAAGTTTTATATAATCCAAATAATAGATACGACTTTGTATCAGAGCCATTAGGTACTTATCAACATAAAAAAGGTGTATGTGAAGGACAAGCAAGATTTATGCAAGCACTTTTAAATAATCAGTATTGCAAAAGTGATACAGTAGCAATTAATGGTGTTTGTCCTTTAGGTAATCACGTATGGGTATGATCGGTTGTTAATAACTAATTATATCAAACTTGTTTAACTATGGCTGGTCCATTCAAAGATTTAGGTACTAAAGGTTATGTTCCCGATGTAAGCGAAGTTTATCCAAAAATATATGGAACATCATCATTGAGTAATCAAGAATTTAATGCAAATACAATCTCATATAAAAAGATTAAGAAAGTAAAATAAAATAACCAATTCTTGATATGAAAAGGTTATTTTTTTTTATATTAATAAAGGAATAATGCTTGAAATTACAATTAATTCTTTTTTAGATGATTTATTTTATCGAGGAACAGGACCGGCAGGACCAGCCACTATTAGTGTGGGCACTACTGTTACTGGTGATCCAGGAGAAAGTGCTAGTGTGACTAATAGCGGTACCGATACGAATGCCATTTTGGATTTTGTAATACCACAAGGTCAAAAAAGGTAATGATGGTATTGGAGATACTATTTTTGTAAGAAGTACTACAACTGGTGAAGCTGGAACTGAGGCTAAGGTTATTGATAATAAAGTTAATAATACACATGTTCTTGATTTTGTTATACCAAAGGGTCCAATTGGACCTGCTGGACCCACATTATTTAGGTCAGCATACTTAGTAACTTTTAATGCTGATAAATCAGATACTGGCGTACCAGTAGAGCCTGAAGCAAGATTACCAATAAGTAGATTGGAACTTGATGTTAGTAATTTACTTGAATTAGATGAAAAAGAAGGTTTAATTAAGTTTAATGTAGCTGGATATTATAGAATATTTTTTACTGTTAGTGCATACCCGTCAGTAAATGATGTTGAATTTGATCCAACTAAAGACATAGTATCAATAGGTTTTAAAGAAACAAACACTGATAATGTTTATTTGGGAGTAGGACAGTGGGTATATAATGCTGAACCGGTAGAATTATCGGCTTGTGGCATAATAGCGGTAGTAGATACTGCAGTTACTTATGAACTATCTAATTTAGGTAAATATAAAATATTTTTACAAACTCCAGATTTAACTAATCTCTCATCAAAATCATATTTTAGTAATTCATTAGTAACTTTGGTAATTGATTATTTAGGAAAACAAGGTGCTTAATATGAATAAATATAAAGTATGTGTATATGGAATATGTAAAAATGAGGAAAAGTTTGTTAAAAGATGGTATGAGTCTATGAAGGAAGCGGATGCTATATTCGTATTAGATACAGGTTCTACAGATAATACAGTTAAATTATTAAAAGAATTTGGAGTAAATGTAAGAACCTCTAAAATAGAACCATGGAGATTTGATGTTGCAAGAAACAAATCACTAGATTTAATTCCAGATGATTACGATATTTGTGTATGTACAGACTTAGACGAAGTATTCGAAAAAAGGATGGAGAAAGTATCTTGAAGATAGTTGGGTAGGATCCACTAGCAGGGCAAGATATAATTACAATTGGAGTTTAGATGATAATAATAGACCTTTAGTTAACTTTTATATTGATAAGATACATCAAAGAAAGAATTATAAATGGACACATCCAGTACATGAAGTACTTACTTTTCTAGGAGATAAAGAAAATATTATTACTATTGATAATATAGTATTAAATCATTATCCTGATAAATCTAAATCTAGAAGTAGTTACTTACCATTACTAGAATTAATCTGTAAAGGAAGATCCTAATGATGATAGGAATATGCATTATTTAGGTAGAGAATATATGTATTATGGTAAATGGAATGAATGTATAGATACACTAATTAAACATTTGAATTTAAAATCTTCAACTTGGAAAGATGAAAGATGTGCCTCAATGAGATTTATTGCTAGATCATATAAGAACTTAGGAAGAGTAGAAGAATCTAGAATGTGGTATGATAAAGCAATAAATGAAGCACCATATTTAAGAGATTCTTATGTAGAAAGAGGTATTTTAGAGTATGAGTTAGATAATTATAAAGAAGCCTCTAAATATTTAAATGATGCTTTGAATATAAATAGTCATGAGAAGACTTATATTAATGAAATATTTAGTTGGGATAATACTATTTATGATATGCTTTCTATTTGTATGTTTTATTTGAATAGAATAGATGAATCGTTATTTTATATAGATAAAGCTATAGATATGAAACCAAATAATGAAAGACTTATTAATAATAATAAAAAGATAATAAAAAGGTATAAAGAAAATAATAATAGTATTTGATATTAGTTAAGTATTTAGTACTGGCTTATATATGATAGACTTTGTTTTAAGACTATGGCTTAAAACAACACAGCAAGACTTAATTTGTTAAGGCTAGGTGTGCTAATAATATAAAAAAAACTAACCAAAAAAAAGGTTAGTTTAATTTTTTTTTATGGAGGACCCAGTCAGATTCGAACCAACGATCAGGGAGTTGCAGTCCCTTGCCTTAACCAGCTTGGCTATGGGTCCATAGAACATACTAATTATAGCAAAATAAATATATTTATTCAATATATTTTATGGAAAAAAATAAAAAAGTTGCAAAATAAATATATTTATGAGATAATGTATAAGTATTTTGTGAGAGAAATGTGGTGATAAAATGGAAAGATTACAAAAAAGAAAATAGCAGGTCTTGGTTATTGCTCAAGAAGAAAAGCCGAAGAACTTATTACTAAGGGTTTAGTTGAAGTTAAATGGTGAAGTAGTTACTAAACTTGGTACTACGGTTAAACCAGGGGATATTATTGTAGTAGAAGGAAATATTTTAGATACTAATAAAAATTATGAATATTATTTACTTAATAAACCTAAAGGAGTTGTTACTACTACTAGTGATGAAAAAGGTAGAACAACAGTAGTAGATTTAATTGATACTACTACTAGAATATATCCAGTAGGTAGATTAGACTATGATACTACAGGTATACTTATACTTACAAATGATGGAGAACTTGCTAATTTACTTATGAGACCAGACTCTTTAGTAGATAAAACTTACATAGCTAAAGTAAAAGGAATAGTTACTATACCTAGTCTTCAGAAATTAAGAAATGGTGTTATTATTGATGAGGTTAAGACTAAGAAAGCAAGAGTAAGACTAAAAAGTTATGATAAAAAGAAGAATACTTCAGTAGTGGAAATAACTATTCATGAAGGTAAAAACCATCAAATTAAGAAGATGCTTGAGTCAAGTTGGCAATAAAGTTATTAAACTAAGAAGAGAAAGATATGCTAATTTAAATTTAAAAGGTCTTATGCCAGGAGAGTATAGACCACTTACTATAAAAAGAAGTAAAAATACTATATAGTTTGTGTAAAAAAGTAGTAATACTTGACAAAGGCAAACAAATGTGCTAAAATATGTGTCATTCAAAGGGGGATTTGAATTATGAATATGGAAAAAAATTAATATAAATTCTATAGATTATAGAAAATTATCTAAGGAAGATAAATTAAAAAGTAGTTAGATTTAAAATTAACAAGTTATTAAGTGATACTAGTTCAAGTAAAAGCATATGAATACTATAATGGTAAAAAAGTAGGAGTGCCAAAAAAGATAAGCTAGGTATATTTAAAGACTTATGCGAAAGAGAAAAAATCTTTCTAAATATGTAACTATTTCAGAAGAGCCAGTAATGGAGAGACCTACTATAAAGTCTGAAGTAGTTGATGAAAAGAAAAAAACTTCTAGTAAGAATATTAATGAAATGGATTTAGAAGAAATTAATAATAGGATTAAATATATTAAAAAAAGTATTTATATGAAATGACAAACTTATATAAGAAAAATGAATATAAGAATGCTAAGATAATTAAAATACAAGGATATGATAGTAATTCTGCTTATATACCTTATAGTAAATTAGGTGATTATAAGACATTATATAAATACTTAAAATTACTTGAAATGAAAAAAAAAGAGAACTTGAAAGTATTGAAGTAAAACTTACTGAAATATCTAATGATAAAAAAGAAGATTCTTATGAGTATTTAACTGAAGATGATAATCCATATGAAACTGGTTATATGCAGTTTACTACGAGTTATACCGCTAAAAAGGATACTCCTGTAGTGGAAAGTACTAGTGTTAAATCTAATGATATTACTAGTGTTAAATCTAATGATACTACTAGTGTTAAATCTAATAATGAATGTAAAGAATTAATGGTTATTGATAATAAAGATAATAAAAAAAAAAAGGAAAAGACAGGCTTTGGTAAAAAGATTCTTGGTTTCCTTGCAGGTACTGCTATAATTGGTGGTATATGTAAAGGCGCTAAATGGGTTGGTAATAAATTTAAAAAATGGTTTTAATAAAGTTAAAAATGAGACTAAAGAAGTTAGTGAGATACTTAGAAAGAATAAAGTTAAAACTGCTATCTGTGCCTGGATAGTTGCTGCCGCTGCTGTTGTATGTAGTTTCTTACCTAAGAGTCAAAGTAAAAAACATAAACCTGATGATATAGTAAAACCTACTTCTGTAGTAGAGACAATTGAACCTTCTACTAAAAAAGATGATATTATTATTGATGAACCAGTTATTGAAGAACCAACTGAAGTAGTTACTGAAAATAAAGAATATAATCTAGGAGAGAGCGTTAATATTAAAAGATAATTCATATATTTATACTAACTCTTATGATGCTACAGATAGTACTAATAAATGTACACCATACTATAATGGATCTTATGATAGAGAAGTAATGGGAGTTACTTATGAATTAGATGGAAATCTTTATACTATCTATAGAGATGATATGAATGCTAGTGAAAAAAGTAAATGAATTAATAAGTAAAGGTGCTAAACAAACAGCTGTTTTAGTAGTTCGTAGTGATCTAGTTAATACTGGTGATTATGAAGGTTACTATAATATTGATTCAATAAAAAAGAGTAATAACTAGATAATAATTATATAAGGAAATAGATGAAACTTAACAGTTTCATCTATTTTATTTTGACTTTTTATAGTTTTTCTGCTATTATAATGGCAGTTAATGGGGGATATGATGATTTTTAAACTATATGAAAGTAAGGAAAAAAAATGTAGGGCTAAAAGATTTCATGATACTACGGAAATTTATTTAAGTAGATTTAGTGATTTGTTTGTTGAAGATGGAATAAAGAAAATAGTAATTGATAGTATGACTTTATTTTTGTTTAGTGATAATGATAGCTTATTAAATGATATGTATGAAGCAGTAGTTAATAATTATGATTATAATAAGATTATCGAAATATTAAATAAAAATGATGTTATATTCTTTTCCTTTTGGCAATGCAGGCTATTAATTATGGAAAAAGAACATATAATTTAATAAAAAAATATTGATGACTGCAAAGAAATACATTTTAGTTGTAATAAAGATAATTTACTTGAAGTTTTATCATTGTGTGAGAAGATAAATGTTCCGGTTGTAATAGATGGTACATTAATTTCTCTTGAGGAATATCAAAAAATACTTGAAGGATATGATTTGAGTAAAATAGATAGTAAAAACATTTTTTATTCATTATCAAGAATATGGCGGAGATATTGATATTAATACTTTGTATGATACTTCTTGCCAAATAAACTATATTACTAAGAAAATCAAGAAATATAATTTATCATCATTAGAAAAAGTAATAATGGTATATGACATAGTAAAAAATAACTTTTATCATAAAGAAGAAAAAAAAAATGAAAATTATTTAATTTCTAGGTCTTTAGACAATGTATTAAATTCTGATTATATTGTTTGTGTTGGATACATTGCTATTGTTAATGCTATGTTAAAAAATTTAAACATTAATGCTAGAACTATAATATGTAAAACTAAAAAAGAAAAACACTGCAGAAGTATAATTCATTTAATAGATAAAAAAATATAATATTGATGGAGTATATGTTTTAGATCCAACATGGGATAGTAAAAAAGAAATAATATAGAAGATACAATAGACAAATATAACTATTTCCTAATACCTATTGAAATCGCCGAAAAAACTGCATTAACTGAATTAATGCCAATTATAAATATGTCTTTAAGTGATTTGGTTTTACTTGAAAATGATTTTGAAGATTCTCTTTGTACTAATGAAGAGAAAATGATAAAAAAAAATTAAGATGCAGTATTATTTAGAAATGCTATTTCTATTAATTGGTAATGATAATTATGAAAATTTTATTCAAAATATATGTGTTTATGATTTCTTAAGCAATGAAGATAAGGAAAAAATAAAATATACTTATGACGATATGATTAATAAATGTATGGTTAATGATATAAATGTAGAAACATTCATAAAGGCATTATATAATACTAAAAAAATAGAATACTATCTAAATGATGATAAATTACCTGAAGAATGTAGTTCTAGATTAGAACTTCCTAGTACTGATAGCATTGATATTTCTGGTATTAAAGACTCTGCTCTTACAAGATACTATAAGATAGAAAAATTAAAGAAAGCTAAAAAGAATGATTTTGAAAGTTTAGTTTGTTATCTCTTGTATGAAGAACATTTAAATGAGTATTTATCTTCAAATATAGGAAAAATAATATCTTCAAGTACTAATGATGGTATTAAGAGGGATATGCTCAATATGAGATTACTTAAAACATTAAAAAGAGAAAAAGTAAGAAAAGAGATTGACAATAGATAATATTTTGAATATAATTAATGTATAAAAACAAAAGAAAAGAGACGATATATTAAGATATTTGTAGAGAGTTAGTGGCTGGTGGAAACTAATAAGATGCTTAATATATAGATCACTCTTGATGTGTTACTTTGAATAGTTAGAAGTAACCGGGAATAACCCGTTATCAAAATATGAGTGCACTATCAGTGAAACAAGGTGGTACCGCGAAGTATTTCGTCCTTGTACTGGTGGTGCTTTTTTTCTTTAGAAGGAGGAATTATGGAATTTAAAGAATTAGAAAAAGGAAAGATAAGTGAAGTAGAAGGTAAAATACTTGCTAAATGGAAAGAAGAAAATATTCTAGAAAAGACTATTGAAAATAGAAAGGATAATGAAACTTGGGTATTTTATGATGGACCAATATATGCTAATGCCAAACCTGGTATACATCATGTTTTAGCTAAGACTATTAAAGATTCTTTTTTGTAAGTATAAAACTATGAAAGGGTATAAAGTACTTAGAAAAATAGGACTTGATACTCATGGTCTTCCTATTGAAGTTAATGTTGAAAAGAAACTTGGTTTTAAGACTAAGGCTGATATTGAAAAGTTTGGTATTGAGAATTTCTGCAGGGAATGTAATAATGCTACCGCTTTGAATATAGATGAAGTTAATTTACTTACTGATAATATGGGACAATTTATTGATAGTAGGCATCCTTATGTTACTTGTAGTAATGAGTTTATTGAAAGTGAATGGTGGCTAATTAAAGAAATAGATAAGAAAGGACTTATTTACTATGGTAATAAAGTACTTCCTTATTGTCCTAGATGTGGTACTGAATTATCTGCGAATGAAGTGGGTCAGGGATATCAAGAAGATAGTGTTAATACTGTTATTGTACCATTTAAAATTAAGGATAGTGATACTTACTTCTTAGTTTGGACTACTACTCCTTGGACTCTTATGGCTAATGTTGCTCTTTGTGTTAATCCAGATTTAGAGTACATAAAAGTATCTTCAATGGGATATAAATTTATTGTAGCTAAAAAGTCTTGCTAATAAGGTTTTGGGTGATGATTTTGAAGTGCTTGAAACATACAAGGGGGACTGATTTAGTAGGTACTAATTATGAACAATTAATGCCATTTGCAGAAGTTGAAGGTAAATGTTTTGAAGTAGTCGCAGACTCTTATGTTACTAGTGAAGATGGTACTGGTATTGTACATATTGCTCCTGCTTATGGAGATGATGAGAATAGAGTGTGCAAAGAAAATGGTATTGGTTTTGTTAATCCTGTAGGAAAAGATGGCTGCTATACTACTGGCCCTTGGAAAGGTACTTTAGTTACTGATAAGGATCTTGAAATAGAAATCATTAAGTGGTTAAAAAGAAAATGATAAGTTATTTAAGAAGATTAAACTTACACATGATTATCCTCACTGCTGGAGATGTCATAGTCCACTTATATATTATTCTAAACCGGCTTGGTATATTAGAACTACTGAATACAAAGATAAGATTCTTGAGGCTAATAAGACTGTTAGTTGGCATCCTGATTATGTTGGGTACAAAGAGATTTAATAACTGGCTTGAGAATATGGTAGACTGGGGTATATCTAGAAATAGATACTGGGGATGTCCTATGCCTATATGGATATGTTCTTCATGTGGTGAAAAGCATGTAATTGGTAGCATAAAAGAACTTGATGATATGAAAGTAGGAGACATAGATGTTAAGAATATGGAACTTCATAGACCATATATAGATGAAGTACATATTAAATGTCCTAAATGTAATGGAATTATGAATAGAGTAACTGATGTTATGGATGTTTGGTTTGATTCTGGAGCAATGCCTTATGCTCAATGTCATTACCCATTTGAGAATAAAGAGTTATTTGAAAGTCAGTTTCCAGCAGACTTTATCGCCGAAGGTGTCGATCAAACAAGAGGATGGTTTAACTCACTTATTTGTATATCTACGATAGTATCTGGAGTATCTAGTTTTAAGAATGTTGTTGTAAAATGATATGGTATTAGATAGTAATGGTAAGAAGATGAGTAAATCTACTGGTAATATAATTGATCCTATTAAGATTATGGAAGAATATGGTGCAGATACTGTTAGATGGTATATGTTATATGCTTCTCCAGTATGGACTCCTTTAAAGTTTGATGTTGAAGGATTAAAAAGAGGTTCACTCTAAGTTCTTTAATCCACTTCGTAATAGTTATAATTTCTTTGCAATATACGCTAATGCAGATAAGATAACTGATATTAATACTTGCAGAGTAGAATATAATGATAGAGAAGATATTGATAAGTGGTTATTATCTAAGTATAATAAACTTATTAAAGAAGTAACTGAAGCTTATGATGAATATGATTTAAATAAAGTAGTTAAATTAATTACTGACTTTACTTCAATTGATTTATCTAATTGGTATATTAGAAGAAATAGAGATAGATTCTGGGACAATTTAATGACTACTTCAAAAAAGAGTGTGTATATGACTACTTATGAAGTGCTTCTTGGATTATCTAGATTGATAGCTCCAATAGTTAGTTATACTGCTGAAGAGATATATACTAATCTGACTGGTAATATTTCTGTTCATTTAAGTGATTTCCCAATATGTAATGAAGAGTTAATTGACTTAAAACTTGAAGAAAAAATGGACTTAGTAAGAGATTTAATTAGTATAGGTAGAAATGTTCGTGAGGAATCTAAGATAAAGGTAAGACAACCTATTAGTGAGATTTTACTTGATAAGAAGAAAGAGAAGGTTATTGGGGAACTTACTAGTCTAATTAAAGAAGAACTTAATGTTAAAGAAGTTATTTATACTGATGATTTATCTACTTATATGAACTTTATGGTTAAACCTAACTTTAAGGAAGTCGGTAAGATATTTGGTAAGAATATTAAAGAGTTTTCTGATAAGTTATTAGAATTATCTAATGAAGATATTAATAAATTAGAAAACAATGAAAGTATTAAGATGTCTATAGATAATACTACTTATGATATTACTAAGGATATGGTAGATATTAGAATATCTAGTAAAGATGGCTTTAAAGCAATGGTTGTAGGTAATAACTTTGTTATACTAAATACTGTTATTACTAAGGAATTAGAAAATGAAGGTCTTGCTAGAGAGACTATATCTAAGGTACAACAATTAAGAAAGACTATGAACTTTGATATTACTGATAGAATTAATATGTATATAGATGCTACTAGTGAGTATAAAGAGAATATTAAAGATTACTTAGATATGATTAAAGATGAGACTTTGACTATTAATGTTTATGATAAAGATGGTATTGAAGATAAAGTAAATATTAATGATTATGAAGTTGGCTTTGTATTAGAAAAAGTAAGTACTAAATAATAAATAAAGACTATTAGAGATTAATTACTAATTTTTAATAGTCTTTTTTGTGGCTTGTGGTATTAACTACTTGTTAACTTTATAGACAAATTTTTTTTATTCTGTTATAATTATACTAGGGTGTGATATAATGATAGAGTTAGAAAATATCGATGGTGTTGGTCCTAAAACTAAGGAACTATTAAATAAACTTAAAATTAATAATGGTGAAGATTTATTATATTATTATCCATATAGGTATGATGTAATAAAAAAGAACTGATATGAATATTTTAAATGATGGTGACAAGATAGTTATAGATGGTATAGTAGAGGGACAACCAACAGTTATATTTATTAATAAGAGTTTAAAGAAACTGATATTTAGAATTAATACTAAGACAATGATAATCAACATTACAGTATATAATAAAAAGTATATTTACATCAAGAGTTAAAGTGTGGTAAAGAGGTAACTATAATTGGTAAATATCATAAACTTAAGAATACTATAGTGGCTTCGGATGTTAGATTTGGCCTTTTACCCCCAGGAGCTAAGATAGAACCTATTTATTATACTACCGAAGGTTTAACTATAAAGCAAATATCTAAGTTTGTATCTTATGTACTTAATAATGAGGAATACCATGTTCATTCTTTAATACCAACATATCTTGAGGATAAATATAATTTACTTCCTAAGAAAGATGCTATATATAATGTTCATATACCTGAAGATATTGTTACTTTAAAGAAGGCAAGACAAAGAATTAAATATGAAGAGTTATTTATGTATATGTTAAAGATTAGGTATTTAAAACAAAAGATAGAATCTGATGATACTGCGATAGAGAGAGTACTTGATTATGATAAGATTAATAAGTTTATTGATAATCTACCATATAAACTTACTTTAGATCAAAGTAGTAGTATTAAAGAGATACTTAAGGATTTAGAATCTAAGAAGAGAATGAATAGATTACTTCAAGGAGATGTTGGCTCTGGTAAAACAATAGTGGCATTTATTGCGATATATGCTAACTATTTATCTAAGTATCAATCAGCCTTAATGGCTCCTACTGAGATATTAGCGGGCCAACACTATGAAGATGCTCTTAAGATATTTAGTAAGTATAAACTTAAAATAGCATTTCTTACTTCTAGTACTAGTGCTAAAGATAAGAAAGAAAAATATATGATAATCTAGAGCTTGGTAAAATTGATTTAATTATTGGGACACAAGCTTTAATTCAAGATAGGGTTAAATTTAAGAAACTAGGTCTTGTTGTAACTGATGAACAACATCGTTTTGGTGTAAATCAGAGAAATTCTTTTTAAAGGAAAGGGTATTAGTCCTGATGTACTATCTATGAGTGCTACTCCTATTCCTAGAAGTTATGCTTTAACTATATATGGTGACACCGATGTATCTTCAATTAAGAGTAAACCTATAGGTAGAAAAAGAAGTTATTACATACTTTTAAGAAAGAAAAAGATATTACTGAAGTATTAGAGATGATGAAGAGAGAACTTGATAATAATCATCAGATATATGTAGTGGCTCCAATGATTGAGGGAGATGAAGAGAACTTAGAATCTGTTAAAGATTTAGAGGAGAAAATGAATAAGGCCTTTGGTAAGATAAGTAAGATTGGTATTATTCATGGTAAACTTGATAATAAAGAAAAAGAATAAAGTAATGAATGACTTTGAAAATAATAAGATTAATATATTAATATCTACGACAGTTATTGAAGTAGGAGTTAATGTTCCAAATGCTTCAATGATCGTAATCTTTAATGCTAATATGTTTGGTTTATCTACTTTACATCAATTAAGAGGAAGAGTAGGAAGAAGTGATATTCAAAGTTATTGTGTTTTAGTGGCTAAAGAATCTGAAGAGAGACTTCGTCTTTTGGAAAAAGACTTCTGATGGTTTTGAAATTAGTGAGTATGATTTTCAGAATAGAGGAGAAGGCGATTTATTTGGTACTAAACAAAGTGGTGAATTAGTACTTAAGATGGCTAATATTAGAAGGGATTTTAAGATGTTATTAAAAGCTAAAGAGGATGCTGAAGAGTTTATTAATATATTATTTACTTTTGAATCTAATCCTGAGTATGAGCCTATATTTAATGAATTAAAAAAAAAAGATTGAAGACCTAGATTAATTGGTATATGAAAAATATTTTTTTTGAATAAATTTTTAAAAAAGTATTGTAATTTATTTAAAAATATATTATGATTAATATGTCATAGAGATATGACCACACGCTACGAAATAAAATGTAGGTGTGATATAACCAAAACCCCTGAAGATAGGTCGAGAGACCTATCGCTTTTTTGTATATATCCTCTTAAGCCTATATGATAGTCTTAAGAGGCATAACATAGCCTAAGGTCTATGTTATGAAGTATTTATGGGGTATAATATAAGTGGAGGAAATAAATATGGAGAATAAATTTAATTTAACTAGAGAACAAAATATCTTTGTCGCTAAGAGAAACATTGTTGATTATATATGGAAAAGTGCTAATCTAGAAGGAATAGGCGTTACTTATCCAGAAACACAGGCTATATATGATGGTGGTATTGTAAATGGTTTAACTGTAGATAGTATAATAGCCATAAATAATTTAAAAATATGCTTGGCAGTTTATTTTAGAAAATGAAGGAATTGATTATTGATTTTAAGGCATTATGTCATTTACATAAGTTAACTTGTGATAAGTTAGTGTTAGATAATAATTTAGGCAAGTTAAGAACTACTCCAGTTAATATTGGAGGTACTAATTGGAAACCTATGTTTCCTATAGAAAGTCAAATCAAAGAAGAATTAGATGAAATACTTAATCAAAAAGACAAAACTAAAACTGAAATAGCAATAGAAATTATGTTATGGATTATGCGAAGACAAATGTTTATAGATGGTAATAAAAGAGTTGCTATGTTATTTGCTAATAAAATAATGATAGATAATGGCTGTGGTATTATTACTATTGCCCAAGAAAATCAACCAATGTTTTATGAAAAATTAATTAAATACTACGAAACAGGTGATAATAAAGATTTAAAAGAGTGGCTTTATGAAACTAGTATTGATGGTATTAATTTAAATGATAATTAAAAGTGAGGTGTGTTTCTTGTGTCAAAAGAAGAAATAAAAGAAAAAGATTCTTGAATTAAGAACTGATGAAGAAATAGTGTCATTCATAAAACTTAGAATTGAAGAATTAGAAAGTATCGCCCAAGAAAAAAACGGTTGGTCAAGGATACACAGTAATTTTTGATGATTATATTTCAAGTAAAGTAAAATTTAAACCTGTTGCTTCTTTAAATAATAAAGAATGTCCCAATTTAATTTATGATGATATATTGCCTTACTTTGAATTAATAAAGGAATTAGCAACAGAACAAACATATTTAAATGAATTATTTCTCTTTACGCCATTAATGTTTGAAATATTTAATTATATGTCAAGTAAAGAAAGTAAAGATAACATTGAAGATACTTTAATAGAAAGACATTTACTGTATTTTAATGCAATGAATACCGGTAGAGAAAGTTTATCAATAAAGGAATTTCATAAAAATAAATATGCTTTTTGTTCTGAAAATACCGGATTAGCTCATAATATATTTAAAATTCTTGGGATAGATTCTCAATTTGTTATAGGAAAAAGAGAAAAATGATGAAAATCATGCATTTAATATTATATTTCCTAAAGGATATGGTAATAGCCCAGCAGTATTATTTGATTCATCATATTCAATAGTTTTTACAAATAGTTTGGGAAATAGATATTCATTTGGATATTTTAAAGTTTTAACACAAGAAGAATATAATAATATGCTTTCTGGTAATGTTGTTCCTATTAATTTAGAGGGCTCGGCAACTAATTTAATTAGGTATTATCCAATGCTATCTAGTTGCACACCAAATTACGAAAATGCTAGTTATAGTATAGGTATAAATGAAAAATCAAAAACAGAAATTGGAAATAAAACACCAAATATAAAAAAAGGGTAACATATGGTATGGATAAACTAACATTAAAAATAGAATACACTGATTTTTTGAATAATGATTTAGAAAATTATTTAAAAGATTTAAATGGTGTTAAAATTATTAAGATAAATAATGATAAAAATGAAATATATGTTGAATATGATTCAAATATTATTTCATTAAGACTTTAAAAAGGGAAATATTATTATATTTAGATTTAGTAAAAATTCCGTCAATTGTTGCTTTTAATAAAAATTTTAAGAATGGTATAAGGAAAGATTGTATCCTTATAAAGGATTTATGTTGTGAATATTGCTTAAATGGAATGATAGAGGAACTTCTAGAAATAGATGGAATTGAAAGTGCTTATACTGATTTTGATTACAATAATAAATTTAATGTAAATATCTTTATAACTTATAATGATGAGATTATTGGTAAAGAAAAAATAAATGAATTAAAAGAACAATTTAATTCGTATTAATATGATTATTCAATAAAACAATGAATTATGAAAGGAAATAATATAAATGGAAAAAGTAGAATTATCACAATTATTTACTGAAGAAAATAAATATAGATATGATTCGATAAGCATTAATAACGAATTTGCAAAAATGATAATTTCAAGTATTCCAGAGAATATAACTCAACTTGAAAAAAGCAATATATGTTTATATATAAAATTATGTAAATTATTATCCTATGATGATGAATTTTTACTATATATTACAAGAGCTTTATCTAAAAAAAAAGAAATGTCTAGTACGAATCATACAAAAAATTGATAATCTAGCAAATATTAATGAATCGAATAACTCAGTTGTGTGCTGGGAATTTGTTGCAATTTATGGAAAAATTTTATCAATGATAGGTATTAATTCTTATGTGTATGATACCGAATTATTTGAAGATGCGCCTGTTGAAGTAGTTGATGAAAGAGAATACTTTGAGCAAAGATATGGTAAATGGCATCCTGGTTTTGCAGTTAATGTTGATAATCAAATTTTTAGTATTTCAATAAATGCTATGGTAGGAGATTTATCACTAGCAAAACATAATTATGAATTAAAAGAGATTAAAAGTTTACATAATGATGAAGAAGAAAAAAAAAAGAAGTTTAAAGAAACTATAAATAAAGTTTATGGAATGGTAACAAACGGGGCAGAAATTAAGCCATATAATTTTGAAAAAGAAGTTGATGATTATATAGAAATAACGGACAATTTAAGACCAGTAAAAATTGAAGATAAAATAGCAATATTTTTCAGTAAAGTAAAGCAATCTGAATTTCTGGGATTAGAATTTATAAACGATGTTTTTCTTACTAGGAGGATATATATTTAATGAAAAAGAATTAAAGGACAATTGCTTTGCTACAATTATCGGTAAAAGATTTTTAGAAGAACAAAAAAAGTCAATTCCTATAATAGTATTTGCAATTAACAAGACATCTATTAAAGATAATCCAAATGAAAATGAATATTATATTTTAGAAGGAATAAATGGATTGGTTCCAATATCATTACAACAATTACAAGAAAGTTTTAATATAGGCGAATTTAGATATTTTGCGGATGGTAATAGAGTACCAGGAATATTGGAAGGAGTCAGGCATAATGCTAAATAAGTTAAGAAATATAAACAATAAACTAATTAATTATTATAAAGACAATGATATTGAGTATAAAAAACAATTAAAAATAAAAAAAATATACTTATTGATGATTCTTGTTTTCATAATATTAAAATTGAAGTTGCATACTCTATTTTAAGAGATTTAAAAAATAGCCGAAGAAGATTTAAGAACTGTTTACTCACAACTTATATCTCCATTATTTTAAAAAAAAAAAAAAGCGAAAATATGCTATAATAAATAACGGAGGAGGAATACTTTTATGACTGATATAAATAATAAAAAAAGATTTTAAGGAAATAAACGTAGTTGATAATAATTTATCTATAAATGCTGTAAATAATTCTATTTTAATTGATGATAAAAAAACATTAAATTTAGTAAAACAGGTTGTTGCTCAAAGGGGAGTAAATTCTAGAGTTAGATATGATATTCCTGAATCATTTGATATGATATCTGAAAGCACTTTTTCAAAAATACAAGAAATTGATAAGATACATAGAGCTAATATTATTTCACGTGATATTGCTATTGAAATGATAGCTGATTTATTTGAAGGAGAAGCAATTAGAACTGAATTTGAAAAACATATTGATAATTTGTATTTAGAAAAGTTAAAAAAATTATATGAATTAATGGAAATAAAGTATCAAGATTTATTACATGCTTTAAATACAGGAAAAATAGATCAAAAACAATTTTTAGAGAGTTATTCTAAATTACGAGAATTACAGAGAAATTCAATTTCAGAATTAATAACTAGTGATGAAACTTTAAGACGACATACTAGATAATTTTTTTTAGGTAACATTTAGGTAACAAAATTGTCAAGTTTTATTTTCAAACTTTAAATGTTATTAAAATTAATTATTTAAATTTAAAGATACATAATATTAATGCTATATGTAGATAGGTCGAGAGTCCTATCGCTTTTTTGTATATATCCTCTTAAGCCTGTAGTTTTTAAGAGGCATACCATAGCCTAAGGTCTATGTTATGAAGTATTTATGTGGTATAATATATGTGCAGGAAATGAATATGGAGAATAAATTTAATTTATCAGGAGGTGTGAAAAATGGTTTATTTAAAAAAAAAATTTACATTATTAGATGAAATCCAAGAACATAATATTGAATTTAATGAAGAGAGAAGAAACATATTTAATAATAATTATCCACTTCATTTATTTTCATCGAAATCATTTAAAGAGATAAATTTTGATAAAATAACAATATTTTATGGTGGTAATGGTTCTGGTAAAAACAACTCTTATAAATATGATTTCACAAAAATTAAATGCATCAAGGAAGTCGCCAATAGATACAGGTTCATATTTTGATTTATATGTTGAACATTGTGATTATGAAATGTCTTTTGAACAACCAATGGAAATAAAATTAATTACAAGTGATGATGTTTTTGATTATTTAATAGATGTTCGTTCTATTAATGCAAATGTTAATAGACAAAAGGAAAGATTAAGTAAAGAATATTTAGATTATAAATTTAATAATAATGGTAACTCTTTTGATAATTATGATGAATTAAAAATGAGTTATGATAGTAAAAAAAAATCAATGTCTAAATTTGTTAGAGAAAGATTAGGTAATAATAATATAATTGAATGGGCAAATGGTGAATCTGCACTTATGTTTTGGGAAAGAGAGATAAAAAAGAAGATAGTATTTATATATTAGATGAACCAGAAAATAGTTTATCTGCGGAAAATCAATTGAAGTTAAAAAGGTTTATTGAAGACTCTACTAGATTTTATAATTGTCAATTTATAATATCAACACATTCACCATTTTTATTAAAACTAATGGACGCTAAGATTTATGATTTAGATGATACACCTGTTGTAACAAAAAAAATGGACAGAACTATCTAATGTATTAGTATACTATAATTTTTTTTAAACAATATGAAGAAGAATTTGATAAAAAATAAAATTATTGTGATATAATATTCTCGGCAGTGGTGATTGGAATTATTTCCTACTTTAACGAGTCGTTAAGGGACTAATTTATTTAAGATGATTTAATAGTAATACTTCAATGAACTTACCTACATTTCATGTAGTCGCTTCGCTATGCTACGCTTTGAGTTCATCTCCATATTACAATATCATGAGCACTGCAATAGTTGGGAGGTAGTAAAGATGTGGAAATACATAGGTAAAGAAGAATGTAATGAATTTTTACTATCTCTCAAATTGTTTAATTGTAAAGATAAAAAGAAATATTTGAATACCATTTATTCTATTAGTAATAATATAGAAAACAATTATAAAATATATAAAATAAAAAAGAAAAATGGGAAATATAGAACGATATATGAACCAAATTCACTTTTAAAGCATATTCAAAGGCAAATATTAGTAAAAATTCTTGATAATAAAGCAATATCTAAATATGCAAAAAAGCATACCATAAGGGTATTAATTTGAAAGATAATGCTATTCCACATTTAAATAAAGAATTAATTTTAAAATTAGATATTAAAGATTTTTTTTGAAAATATATCTCTTTTTTATAGATGTATACAATTCTTGTTTTTCAATAGAATATTTTCCTAAATCAGTAGGGATGATATTAACTTATTTATGTACTTATGATGATTATCTAATGCAAGGTGCTCCTACATCTGCATATATTTCAAATTTAGTAATGAAAGAGTTTGATGAAGTATTAGGGTTATGGTGTGAAGAAAATAATATATCGTATACAAGATATTCAGATGATATGACATTTTCAGGAGAATTTAATCCAAGAGAAGTTATAGTTAAAGTAAGAAAAAATGTTATATAAGTTAGGATTAGAATTAAATAATAAAAAAAATACATATAATACATAAATCATCTAATCAAAATGTAACTGGAATAGTAGTTAATGAAAAAAAGTACAGGTTAGTGCAAAATATCGTAAAAAGAAATAAGACAGGAAATATATTATATAAGAAAATTTGGTTTGGAATCTCACTTAAAGAAAAGAAATATAGATATAGAAAAAGAAAAATAATATAAATATACTATATGGAAAAATATTATATGTTCTTCAAATAAATAATAAGGATAATGAATTTAATAAATATAAGAAATTTATGAATGATTTTAAGAATAAATTTTAGGTGATAATATTTTATAAATTTATTGCTTTTTGTATATGTCCTCTTAAGCCTGTAGTCTTAAGAGGCATAACATAGCCTAAGGTCTATGTTATGAAGTATTTATGTGATATAATATATGTGGAGGAATGAATATGGAAAATTATGAACTAGCGGAAGATGAAGTAATATTATTAACTACAGAAGTATATTATAATGATGTAGAAGATAAACTATTATTAACACTTACTTCAAAAAAAAGATAATAATTGAAAAGGTAGAAATTAAAAAAGTAAGTCTTTTAAAGAAAGAAGAAGATAAAAAAAAGTAATTAATATAGTAAATATTAGTGATATTAAGTTATATAATAATAAGGTACAAGTTCATCAAAAGAATACAGAAGTATACATACAAACTATTAAAAAATAACTTTACTATTAAGTTTGATAATGCTATTGAAGCAGTAAAATTTGTTACTAAAGTTACTGATGCTGTAACAGGTACAACTATGTCTGATCGTGGCGTAAAAAGGTTAAAAATGCTTTTGATAAAGTAGATGATGTACTTGGATTTGATACTAGAGGTACAGTAAAAGGTGTTATAGAAAATGGTATTACTGGAACTCTATTAAAAGGAATAAAAAAAGAAAAGATAAGTAAAATAACTATAACTCTGCCGTTTATGAAATTGGTCAGTCGCGGCTGAACAATTAGAAAAAAAAATAATATAATATATATGATTTGTCGTTGCGCTGGCGACCATATTAAATATAATTTGATGTATTATTAATTTAACGAAAGGAAGAGATATTAATGAAAATAAAATATGAAACAACAAAGGAGACATTTAAATACTATAATGAATTAACTGTAATAAGCCAAAGACTTAAGAAGATAGAAAAAGGCGGTAATATAATTATAGTTAATCAAATAATTAGATGTATATTATGTATATTTGCATTTACATTCTATATTTTTATAGTTGGCAGAATAGAACCTACTATTTTTTTTATTAATATTTTAAAATATTTATCAATATACTTTTTAGTATCCTATTTATCTTATATGATCATATTTATAAAGAAGTATAAAGTATTTAAAGATGGTAATGTTGGTGGTACATTAACTATAAATGAAAACACTATTACTGATGAATATGGCAAATGTAAAGTAGAATTAGAAATGGATCAAATATCAAGCATAATAATAGGGAAATATTCTGTAAATATAAATTTTAATACTCCTAAAACGAGATTTATATTTCCTATTCAATATAAAGATAAAATAGTTACTTCAATTAAAAAATATAAAAGAAGATGTAAGAGTAATAGAATTATAATTGAAATGGTGATAATTAATTTTATCACTATTTTATATTTTAAATATTATGATAATATGGTAAAATTATGTTAGGTGTTAAGATTTGAAGAAGATATTTAAATATATATTAATAGTTTTAATAGTAATTATATTAGTACCAGTAATAATTAATTTTTATGTTATATTATCTACTAAAAAAAAATAGGATTGTAAGTGGTGATAGCGAATTACTTACTGATATTGATTATATAGTTATTCTAGGGGCGGGTATTCGAAGAGGCAAACCTAGCCCTATGCTTGAGGATAGACTTAAGACTGGAATATCATTATATAATAATGATATATCTAACAAAATACTTATAACGGGTGATCATATGAATGATGACTATGATGAAGTTACTGTTATGAAGAATTATTTGCTAGAACATGGTATTCCTGAAGAAGATATTATTACTGATAATTATGGTATATCTACTTATGATAGCATATATAGAGTAAAAAAATGTATATAAATCTAATAAGGTAGTTATAGTATCACAAAGATATCATTTATATAGAGCATTATTTTTATCTGATAATTTAGATTTAAAGTCTTATGGAGTAGAGGCAAGATTTAAGATATTATTATGGTCAATGGTATAGAGAAATTAGAGAGATATTAGCTAGAAATAAAGATTTTATAAAAGGAATAATAAAACCCAAAGCAGTATATACTGCTTTTAATTATAATTAGTATTTATTATATAAAAAAATATGATATAATTATTGTAGTTTATTTTTGAGGGAGTATAAAGATGGAAAGATATAAAGAAATAGAAAGAAGTATAATAAAGAAATATCGCAAAGAAATATGGAGTAAGTTTATCAAAGCAATTAAAGACTATGAACTTATTAAAGAGAATGATAAGGTTATGGTATGTATATCAGGAGGTAAAGGATTCATTTTTACTGGCAAAATGTATACAAGAATTAGAAAGACATGGTAAAAAGTACCATTTACTGCTGAATATGTTGTAATGAATCCTGGATATAGTGAAAAACATAAAGATAATATATTAGAGAATGCTAAGATATTAAATGTACCAATAAGAGTATTTAAAAGTGATATTTTTTTGAAGTTGTAGATAAAATAAGCTTTGATAGTCCATGCTATATGTGTGCTAAGATGAGAAGAGGATACTTATATAGTAAAGCTAAAGAGCTAGGATGTAACAAAATAGCTTTTAGGACATCATTTTAATGATGTTATTGAAACAACACTATTATCAATGTTTTATGGCTCTGAAGTAAAAACAATGATGCCTAAACTACATAGTGATAATTTTGAAGGCTTGGAATTAATAAGACCATTATATTTAGTAGAGGAAGATTCAATAATTTCTTGGAAAAATTATAACAAATTAACCTTTATAAATTGTGCTTGTAGATTTACTGAGAGCGTTACTTTAAATAATAATAGTAATAGTGTAAGTAAGAGAAAAGAAATTAAAGAGTTAATAAAAAGAATTAAAGAAAATAAATCCTAGTATTGATCGTAATATCTTTACCAGTATGAATAACGTTAATTTAAATTGTATACTTGGCACTAAAAAAAGATGGAATATATAGAAGTTTTCTTGAAGACTATGAAAAAAAGTAAATAAAAATGGATAACTATTATAAATATTTATAATAATTTGTTATCTTTTTTCTTTTTTATCTCTTAAGCTTGTAGTCTTAAGAGGAACAATGAATCCTAAGGTCTTCATTGTTAAACATTTATATTATAGAATATAAAAAATTAAAGTCTTTTTTCTATGAAAACATCTTCTATAGGTTATTACTAGTTAGTATTATTTAGTAAGGAGGAACTATGTATAATACTAATGGACTTAAAGATGATGAAGTAAAAGAATCAAGAAAAAGATATGGTAGTAATAGTATAAATGAAAAAGAATAAAAAATACTTTTTTTTTTAATTTATTTATAGAAACTTTAGGAGATCCTATCATAAAAAATACTTCTTATTGCGTTAGCTATAAAGACAATATTTTTTATTTAGAGATTTTGATTATTTTGAAACAATGGGAATAGTTTTAGCAGTACTAGTGGCTTCATTGATATCGGGCAATTAGTGAATATGGTTCTAATAAAGCCTTTCAAAGAATGCAAGAAGAGTCCTCTAGAATAAATGTTTTAGTAAAAAGAGATGGTAAAACTAAAGAAATAACTATTGATGAAATAGTAAAGAATGACATACTTATATTAGCTCCTGGTAATAAAGTTCCGGCAGATGGTATATTGATAAAAGGGAAATTATCAGTAGATGAATCTTCTCTTAATGGTGAAACAAAGGAAGTATATAAAAGAGTATATAGATAATATAAGCTTAGCTACTGAAAAAAATAGGGTATATAGAGGTACTACTATTTATGATGGAGAAGCTTTGATACTTGTTACCAAAATAGGGATGGATACCTTGTATGGTAAGATGGCTAAAGTACTTACTGAAGAAGAAGATGCTTCTCCATTAAAATTAAGACTTACTAATTTGGCTAAAATAATAAGCAGAATAGGTTATATAGCTGCTATTTTAATAGCGGTAGCATATTTATTTTCTAAGGGTATTTATTATAAATAATTTTAACTTAACTATTATAAGAGAGACTATAACTTTAAATAAATTCTTCTCTTTAATTCTTGAAGCACTTACACTAGCAGTTTCTGTTCTTGTAATGTCTGTTCCTGAAGGATTACCAATGATGATTACTTTAGTATTATCTACTAACTCAAAGAAAATGCTTAAAGATAATGTCCTTGTTAGAAAGATGGTTGGTATAGAGACTGCTGGGTCTTTGAACATACTATTTACTGATAAGACTGGTACTCTAACTAAGGGTAAGATGGAAGTATCTAGTATTATAGATGGTAACTTAAATGAATACAATGATTTGTATTATACTCCAGATAAACTTAAAACATTGATATCAGATAGTTTATTATATAATAACGAGAGTGAACTTGAAGAATCATCAGGTAAAGTAGTTGGAGGTAATCTAACTGATAAAGCATTATTATCATTTGTTAAAAGAAAAAAAGATAATAGTGTGTTAATAAAAGATATAGAATATTATTTAATAGTAAGAATAAGTTTGCTGTTACTATTATAGAGAAAAATAATGAGAAAATTAAATTAATTAAGGGAGCACCAGATATAGTAATAAAAAATAGTACTCATTATATTGATAAGGATGGCAAAAAGAAGAACTCTTGATAAAGATAAGATACTTAATTATGTAAATAGTAAAGCTGATAGTGGGCTAAGAACTATTGCACTAGCAGTATCACAAAGATCATATATCCTACTGATAGTATTAGAAGAAATATTTTACTTGGAGTAATATTTTTAAAGGATGATATAAGAGCCGAAGCTAAGGATGGTGTGTCTTTGATAAAGAGTGCTGGTATAAATATCGTTATGGTAACTGGGGACTCTAAAGAAACCGCTACTTCTATTGCTAAAGAGATTGGTATAATAACTAGTAATAATGATATAGTGTTATCTTCAAGTGATTTAGAAAAGTTATCAGATAATGAACTAAAAAAATAATACCAAATCTTAAAAAGTAGTATCAAGAGCATTGCCCGAAGATAAAAAAAAAAAGACTGGTTATGTTATCTAAAGAATTAGGCTTAGTTACAGGTATGACTGGTGATGGGGTAAATGATTCTATTGCTTTAAAGAAGGCTGATGTATCATTTGCTATGGGTAGTGGAACTGAAGTAGCTAAAGAGGCTTCTGATATTGTTATTACTGATGATAATATTTTATCAATATCTAAGGCTATATTATACGGAAGAACAACATTTAAGAATATTAGAAAGTTTATTATATTTCAGTTAACTGTTAATATAAGCGCTATTATGCTAGCTTTAATTGGACCATTTATTGGGGTACCAAGTCCTATTACTGTACTTCAAATGTTATGGATAAATATGGTTATGGATACACTTGCTGGTCTTGCCTTTTCTTATGAAGTACCTAGAATAGAATATATGAAAGAACCTCCTAAAAAGAAAGAAAAAAAATATAATTAATAAATATATGTTTAATGAAATTATTGCTACTTCAATGTATACTTTAATAATATCATTACTATTCTTAAAATTACCATTTATAAAATATATAGTATCTAGTGATCATCTGATGACTGCATTCTTTTCTTTTTATTTATCTTTATTGCGGTATTTAATTCTTTTAATGCTAGAACACATAGATTAAATATACTGGCTCATCTAAAAGAAAATAAAGTATTTATACTTATCATAATATTTATTATTATAGTTCAAATAATTATTATTTATTCAGGTATAACTTTATTTCAAACTAAACCTTTATATATAAAAAAGAATTAATATTTATACTTGTACTATCATTAAGTATAATACCATTTGATTTTCTTAGAAAATATATATCTAAAAAATTACGAGGAGATTTTTGGAGCATAATTATAACTTTGACAAATATTTAATTATTATATATAATATATAACCAGAGGGAAAAGAATGAATACATATAATATAGATAATGTCTTAAGAGATTATAATACACTATTAGATTTTATATTTAAATAGTTCTAGTGAAGAAAAAAAGATAAATATATATAGTCAGATGCTATTTATTTATAATATTGAACCAAAATTAGTTAAAGGTAGTAAATTATTTAGTTATAAACCAAGTAATTATAGTATTTACACAAGAGAAAGAGAATCAGCAAGAAAAAAAAAAAAGATATTTAGAACTAGATAATTTGACTAGAAAAAAATATGTTTTAACTTATGGGAAGAAATAAATAAGTATTATCCTTTAGATACAAGTAGAGTTCCAAATGATATATATAGTTATGAAGAGTATGTGAGTATGTTAAGAACCTTCTTTAAAGAAAATTTTCCTAGTGATTTAGAATTATTTAATAAAGATATAGAAGAAAATAATCTGACTATTAGAAAAAGGTTTTTCCTTTTTCTAACGCTAATATATATTATTTAGAATCATTAAAAAAAATATTATATTAATATTGAGTATTATAAAAGATTAAATGCTTTTAATATAGCTAGTACAGTTCATGAGTATGGTCATGCTTCTACTTTTATGCAAAGTAATATATATACTAGTAGAGATTATATCTTAAATGAAGCAATAGCTTTTTATATGAAATAATATTTTTAGATTATTATTTATCTAAATATGGTAATGAATATAGTTATATAGAAATGATTAGGATATTTAATACTGCTTGTATTAATAGTATAAATAGAACTATAAGAAAAGGATATAATTATAAAGAACATCATATTAATATGATAGAGGCATTATACGGTCAGCTAATAGCTGCTACTATATATATTAAATATCGTGATAAAGATTTAAATAGTATTATAGAGATACTAAAGAATAATTATTCTAAAGCAGATGGATTTGAACTACTTAGAAGTATTGATATAAGTATTGATGATTTGATTGATACTTCAGAAGATATTAGTAAATTGGTATTAAGAAGATAATGTAATGTTATCTTTTTTCTTTAATTTGACTATTTTATTATTTCATTATATAATTTATATGAAATGAGGAATATATATGGAGATATTAAATAGAAAAGCAAGATATGACTATGTAATTGAGGATACTTATGAAGCGGGTATAGTACTTACTGGTACTGAGATTAAGTCTGTAAGACAAGGTAAGGTTAATATTAAAGATAGTTATGCTATTATTAGAAATGATGAAATATATTTACTTAATACACATATTTCTATTTATGAAGAAGGTAATAGATTTAATCATGAAGAAGATAGAACTAGAAAGTTATTACTTCATAAAAGAGAAATATTAAAGTTAAAAAAATAAACTAGAAATAGAGGGTTATACTTTAATACCTCTTAGATTTTACTTTGTAAAAGGTAGATGTAAGGTAGAAATAGGAGTATGTAAGGGTAAAAAAGAATTATGATAAAAAGAATCTATTAAAGAAAGAGATATTCAAAGAGAATTAGAAAAGGACTTTAAATATAGATAATGGATAATGTTATAGATAAAACTAAGAAGTTAATAGATTCTTTTGAGAGTAGTGAATTAATTAGTAAATTAGATTATTATAAAAGAATAGTTATTGGTAATAAAGAATTATTAGATTTAATAAAAAGATATAATAATAGTACTGATAATTATGAGAAGTTATCTTTAAAAGAAAAAGATATATAAATATGATGAATATAGAGAATATATGAAGTATTATAATGAACTATTTTATTATATTATGGGTATTAATAAAAGATTTAAAGAATATACAAATGTAAGAGGTTGTCATATATGAGAGTAATAAGTGGTTATTTAAAAGGAAGAGAATTACTTGGATATAATGTAGAAACTACTAGACCTACGATGAGTAGAGTAAAAGGAATCTATGTTTGCTAGTATTCAAAATTATATTGATGATTCTATCATATTGGATTTATTTTGTGGTACTGGTAGTCTTGGTATAGAAGCTTTATCTATGGGTGCCAGTAGATGTTATTTTGTAGATAATAATAAAGAGATATTAAGATATTTAAATAAGAATATTAATAATCTTGATATTAATAGTAAGAGTATTATAGTTAGTAAAGATTATAGAGATAGTTTATTATATTTTAAAAAAATAATAATATTAAGTTTAATATTGTACTAGTAGATGCTCCTTATAAAATGGAAGTAATGGAAGAAATAATAGAACTAGTTACTAAGTATGATTTGCTTTTAGATAATGGAATCTTATTATTAGAATATAGTTTTGATAAGTTAAAAGATAAATATAATAATTTAGAATTAATTAAAAGTAAAAAGTATAGTGATAAATATGTAAATATTTACCGTAAAATAATTGACTAAGATTTTATTTTGTGATAAGATTATTTTGTAAGATAGATGAAGGGAGAATGATTTATAATGAAAAAATTAAATAGGAAAGGATTTACTTTAATAGAGTTATTAGCAGTTATCGTAGTACTTGCTATTATATTAGTAGTTACTATACCATCTGTTATTAGTTCAATGAATAGTGCAAGAGAAAAATCATTTTGAAAATGTTGTTTCTACAATTGAAGATTATATGACTAAACAATATGAACTATGTAAAATAGGAAATGATATTATTTCTTCTGATGAATATAATGCTAATGTTTTCAGTGATGCAACTAATTGTACACCGAAAAGTGATGACAATGGTGCCACAATAATTGCCGCTGCAGGATACGATACAACTAAAGATATAACTTCTATTACTGGTAGTATGTCAAATGGTAAATATACAATTACCGCTGCAACTCCAGGAACTAATTTCCCAAATGTTACATATAATGGATAATTTTAATTAGGCTATAAAGCGAATTATTCGCTTTTTTCTTTTGCCTAAATTGACTATCTAAGTAGATTATGATAGAATTAACTTGTGCTAGATAGGAAATGATAATATGAATAAAAAAGGATTTACTTTAATAGAGTTACTTGCAGTTATTGTTCTGCTTGGAATAGTACTTGTGATTACTGTACCTACTGTTATTGGAAATGTTAGAAACAATAAAATCAGTGGTTTACATACTTTGTCTAAAGAATATGCTAAATGGTATAATAGAATAAGCATTGAGGATAAACTAACCGATGGTAAAAAATAGCAGCTATCCTTGATAGTGATTGGCATTGCATTAAAGATATTGATAACAATAATTTATATGGATTAGATAGTAGTAATGTTGTTTTGAATGGTACTGCTAGTATGATGATAGATGAAACTACTGGCAAAATAACTAATATTGATAATATTGATAAAATGTGCTCGGCAATTAGAATAATAAATAATGATACGGAAGTATTACTTTTTGCTAGTGATAATGGCGACTTTGATAGTAATGGTACCATTAGAACTTATGCTTTAAGTAGTGCTGGGCAAGGTTATGATAAGTAGAAGGAAGTGATAGATATGGAACTTATTATAGGTAGTCATGTTTCTTATAAGAATGATAGTCAGTTACTTGGTAGTGTTAAAGAGGCTATTAGTTATGGAGAGAATACTTTTATGTTTTATACTGGGGCTCCACAGAATACTAATCGTGGGGCAATAAAAAAAAGAACTTACTAGTGAAGCTTATGATATGATGAAAAATAATGATATAGATATAAATAATGTTGTAGTACATGCTCCATATATAGTTAATTTGGCTAATATAGATAATTTTGATTTTTCAGTATCTTTCTTAAAGGGAGAAGTGGAAAGATGTGCGGAACTTGGTATTAAGAAAATGGTTTTACATCCTGGTTCGGCGGTTAATTGTTCTAGAGAAGAAGCTATTATTAATATTAGTGATGGATTAAATTTAATTCTTGATAATGATTATGATGTTACTATTTTACTTGAAACAATGGCGGGTAAAGGTAATGAAGTTGGTAAGTCTTTTGAAGAATTAAAAGCTATTATAGATAGAGTTAAATATCAAGATAAAATAGGAGTATGTATAGATACTTGTCATTTAAATGATGCTGGCTATGATATGAGTGACTTTGATAGTGTTCTTGATTTATTTGATAATATTATTGGTATTAATAAAATAGGCTGCATCCATGTTAATGATAGTAAGAATGTTATTGCTAGTCATAAAGATAGACATGAGAATATTGGCTTTGGTACTATTGGTTTTGATAATTTAATTAATATTATTTATAATGAGAGATTAGAGGGGATACCTAGAATATTAGAAACTCCTTATGTAACTAAAGATGATAATAGTAAAGATAAAGTATATCCACCATATAAGTATGAGATAGAAATGATTAGGAATAAAGAGTTTGATGGTAATCTAATTAATAAAATAAGAAGTTAAAATATAAAAAGGCTTTAATAGCCTTTTTATATTTTTAGTAAAGTTATCTATTTTGTCTTTGAACTGCATATATAGATTTTCTATTTTGTTATAAGTAAGGGGTTTTACTTGGTACTTTATTTCTTCGAGTATTACTTTGGGATTACCATAAATAAGGGTTTTATAATTATTTTTAATATAATTATAGATAATATCTAAGTTCTTCATTATCTAGTGTTATACCTTGCTTTAGGGCAAAGTTATTTACATCTTGTTTTTGCATTCTGTTTACATATTCACTGATTAAATAAATATTCATTGCTTTTCACCTAATTAACTATATGTATAATTATAATTTTTATGATATAATAAATACTGGAAGGTGCTATATGAGAAAGATTAACTTTGATATTAAGAGAAAAATTAATAATAAAAAAAAAAAAGAATATGTTTGAAGTTAAAAAAAAAGTAGTAGACCTATTAATAAGAAGAAGAAAACTAATGATAAAAAAGTTATTTGAGATAATGGAAAAGAGATTTAATATTATTATTGGTGTTATATGTGTATTATTTCTAATAATAATTAGTAGAGTATTTTATCTTCAGATACTTAAAAACGATGAATATACGGAGAAACTTTCTTATTCTACGGAAAAGAAAAATAGAAAGTACTAGTAGTCCTAGGGGTAGAATATATGATAGAAATTATAATCTACTTTGTAGATAATGAAGCTGTTAAAACGATATATTATAAGAAGAAGAGTGGGGTTAAGGCTAAAGAAGAGATAGAACTTGCTTATACTATAGGAGATAATATTTCTATTGATTATAGTGGCATTAATGATACTAAATTAAAAGATTTTTATTATAAAGGACATTATGAAGAATGTAGAAAGAAAATTACTGATAAGGAATGGGATTTATATAGTAAGAGAAAACTTACTGATAAGGATATTCTTAAGTTAATATATGAGAGAATTGATGATGAGATAAGTGAATATGACGAAAGGGATAAGAAAGCAGCTTATATTTATTATCTTATGAATAAGGGATATTCTTATGCTGAGAAGGTAATTAAGAATAAAGATGTTACTGAAGAAGAATATGCTTATATTAGTGAGAATATTGACAATTTAAATGGTTTTAATACTAAGTTAGATTGGGAAAGAGTGTATTTGTATGATAATACTTTTAAGACTATTTTAGGTAGTGTATCTTCGAATAGTCAGGGTATTCCTGAAGAACTTGCTAAAACTTATTTAAAGAAAGGCTATTCTTTTAGATGATAGAGTTGGTATTTCTTACTTGGAATATCAGTATGAAGATTATTTAAAGGGAACTAAAGCTACTTATAGACTTTTATCTGATAATAGTTATGAACTTGTTAGTGATGGTAAGAGAGGTAATGATATTGTACTTACTATTGATATTAATCTTCAGAAGTATTTAGAAGAGATGCTAGCTAATGAGGTATATAATGCTAAAGGTGAAACTGGTACTAACTATTATAATAGATCTTTTGTAGTGATATCAGATCCTAATACTGGAGAGATACTAGCTATGAGTGGTAAACAAGTACTTACTAATGATAATGGCGAGAAGTATGTTGTTGATTATACTCCTGGTATTGTGACTCTTCCTGTTACTCCGGGATCAGTAGTAAAAGGAGCTTCAATGATGGTAGGTTATAAATATGGAGCTATTGATATTGGTACTGTTTATTAATGATGAATGTATTAAGATTAAAGATACTCCTGAAAAGTGTTCATGGAGAACAATGGGTAATATTAATGATATTTATGCTCTTCAATATTCTTCGAATGTTTATCAGTATAAGATTGCTATTAATGTTGGAGGAGGTACTTATGAATATAATAAGGGACTTTCTTTAAATCCTGATGCTTTTAAGAAGTACCGTAATATGTATGCGGAGTTTGGACTTGGACGTAAAACGGGTATTGATCTTCCAGTAGAAAGTCTTGGATATATGGGTACTAGTAAAATTACCTGGACATTTACTTGACTTTGCTATAGGACAATATGATACTTATACACCTATTCAGTTATCACAATATATTAATACAATAGCTAATGGTGGTAATAGATTAAAACCTTATTTATTAAAAAGAAGTATATACTCCAAGTGATAATGGTGATAAGTTTGGTTCTCTTGTCTATAAGGGTAATACTACTATTCAAGGGACTTTATCGGTAGATAAGAAATATATTGACAGGGTAAGAGAAGGATTTAATGCTGTTGTTACTAGTGGACTTGGTTATGGTTATATTGGATATTATACTAATTCTTCTGGTAAGACTGGTACTAGTGAGAGTTTTATTGATACCGATAATGATGGTAAAGTGGATACTGAGACTATTACTACTTCTTTTGTGGGATATTCTCCAAGCGATAATCCGAAAATGAGTGTAGTAGTGGTATCTCCAGATATTAGTTTACCTGATAATCCTCAGTCACTAGTTACTAAGAGAATATCCGCAAATATAGTAAATAAATATTTTGAATTAAATAGTTAGCAGGTATTTACAAATATGGATATTATACTTATAATATAAATACATTTATTAGGGAGGTCATTATGAAGAAAAATAAACAAGATTTAGTAGAAAGACATATATATTTAGAAGACTGGCTTAAGGATAATTATCCAGATAATATAACTGATAATGAAATACTTTCTTATTTTATGAATAATTTTACTAATAAACACGATATATTATATTTAATTGAAGCTTATTTCTTACCTAAAGAAGATATAGAAGAATATAAAAAGAAAATAAGTTTATTGGGGATATTGATGTTTATAGAGACTTAAGTATTAAATATAGTGTTCCAGTAGATTGTATTATTAAAAGAATGAATGATATTAAACTTATGAATGCTGAATCTATTGGGATATATAGTACTGAAATAGACAATATTAAGAAATTAGATGAAGAATTTGATTGCTTTGATGGAAATAATATATTTAAATATATTGAAATTGAACTATTAGTAGAAAAGTTAAGTATTAGTGGTTTATCAAAAAATGAAATATTAAAAAAGAAGTTAAAAAAATATAATTTTGGTAAAACAGAAATGTATTATTTAAATAGAGCAATATTATTACCTAGAAATGAAATATTAAGAGAAAGCATTAAAACATGAAAACGATGAATATATAGAATATATGAAGTTTGTTAATGCATTAGCAGTAAAATTATAAGACTACATCCTATGATATATTAGATAGAATTGAAGAAATTATGGCTATTAATTATTTAAATGGTGAATTAGAAAAAGACATAAAAAAGAAAGAAAAAATAAAAAATAGTTGTATAAATTAATAAAAGTATGATATAATTAAGTGGATGTTTTAGGAGGAGGAGTTATTATGGCTAAGAAAAACGAAAATAGAGTACTAGTTTCTTTGATGTGTGAAGAGTGTAAAAATATTAATTATACTGAAGAAAAAAAAAAAAAACACTCCAGAGAAATTAGAATTAAACAAATATTGTAAGTTCTGTCGTCGTAAGACAACTAAGCACAAAAGAAACTAAGAAGTAGGAGGATTGTAAATGATAAATGTTAATGATTTTAAGTCAGGCCAAACAATAAACTATGATGGTAATTTATATATGGTACTTGAGTTTAATCATGTTAAACCTGGTAAAGGAGCCGCTATTGTAAAGGCTAAACTTAAAAATTTAAGAACTGGATCAATTGCAGAATATACATTTAATGCTGGAATTAAAGTACCTACTGCTCATGTTGAAAAACAAAAAATGCAATTTTTATACTCTGATGGGGATACTTATTCATTTATGAATATGGAAACATATGAACAAGTAGAATTAAATAAAAAGCAAATCGAAAATGAAGTTAAGTATCTTAAAGAAGGATTAGAAGTAATCATTATCTTCTTTTTGAAGGAGAAATGCTTGGAATAGATTTACCTGAAAAGATAGATTATAAGATTACTAAGACTGAACCTGCAATTAAAGGTAATACTGCTACTAATGCTACTAAAGATGCAATAGTAGAAACTGGTATGTTAGTTAAAGTACCTCTATTTATTGAAGAGGGAGAAGAAATAATTGTATCTACTAAAGATGGTAAATATGTATCTAGAAAATAGATACTTTTCTTTTTGTCTATTTTAATAGTTTGACAAAAGATATAAATTGTGCTATTATTAGTATGTAAGCAAGGAAACTTGCATAAAATAAAAAAGGAAACATTCAATAATCGTCTGTTGGGTGTTGCCATATTAATTTGGTGTCACCTAAACTTAATGTTTTAAGTTAGGTGATTTTCTTTATATTAAAACTTAAAAATATACTAAAATTAGAGACTTCTTTAGGAAGACTCTAATTTTCTATAGAAAGACTATAAGGCTTTCTATAGCAGTGAGTAACGTTAGTACGAACTGAAATAAATAATGTCAATTTTATGTAAAAAGTAGTTTACTTATATATAAAAAGAAAATGCTATAATTATTAAGAGGTAGAAAGTATATATGAAGTATATTAATAAATACTTGGAATATTTAAAAGTAGTAAAGAAATATAGTGATAAGACAATAGAATCTTATTATGATGATTTAACTTTATATAATGAATTTTTGGGTAATAATTTTATTAATATTTTAGATATAGATTATGATACTGTTAAAAAGAATATATGAAATACTTATATTCACTTAATATTAGTAAAAAAAGCTCTATATCTAGAAAGTTAAGTAGTATAAGAGGACTATATAATTACTTAGTAAGAGAAGATATAGTTAAAGATAATTATTTTAATAGAATTAATAATCCTAAGAAAGATAAGTATTTACCTAAGTTTTTTAAAGGATGAAGAAGCTAATAAAATATTTGAAGTATGTAAGTATGATACTCCAATTAATCAGAGAAATAGTGTTATTATAGAACTATTATATGCTACTGGTATTAGAGTTAGTGAACTAGTTAATATTAAAATATCTGATATTAATATTAATGAGAGAACTATTAAAGTACTTGGTAAAGGTAGTAAAGAGAGAATGGTTATATTTAATAATCATACTAAGAAAGCTATAGAGATATATTTAAATGATGGATATCATGAGTTTAATAAACTTAGTAGTGGCTATTTAATTCTTAATAAAGATGGTAATAAATTATCTGAACGATATATTAGAAATATTATTAATAAGTTAGTTACTAAGGCTGGACTAGATATTAAGATAAGTCCACATACTTTTAGACATACTTTTGCTACTGATATGTTAGAGGATGGTTCAGACTTAATGACTGTTAAAGAATTATTGGGACATGAATCACTTAATACAACGAGTATATATACTCATGTTACTAATGAACAAATAAGAAAAGTATATGAAATGGCTCATCCAAGAGCTAAGAAGTAAGGAGTAATTATTATGGCAAAGTTATATTTTAAATTTGGGGCAATGAAGTGTGGTAAAACTACGGATATTATTAAGACTTATTATAATTATAAAGAGAAAAGATTTAAATGTACTTATTATGAAGCCAGGAGATGATACAAAGGCTGGCAGTAAGATTCAAAAAGTAGATCAGGAGCTGAACTTGATACTGACTATGTAGTAGGGGCTGATGTTAATGTATATAATTTAATAGGTTATCATATAATTAATCATAATTTAGACTGTATAATTGTTGATGAAGCTCAGTTTTTAACACCTAAACAAGTTGATGAACTTACTGATGTTGTAGATAATTATGATATACCAGTATTATGTTATGGACTAAGAGCGGATGCTTTTTCCTATATGTTTCCTGGTAGTAAGAGATTATTTGAAGTCGCAGATGTTTTTGAAGAATTAAAAGCAGTATGTAAGTGTGGTAGTAAAGCTACATATAATTTGAGAATGAATAGAATTAATAATGAATTAGTACCAGTATTTACTGGAGAACAAGTATCTATAGATGGTATTGATGCTGAATATGATTCAGTATGTAGGCCCTGTTATAAGAAACTAAGGAGAAAATATGTCAAAGAGGAAGAAAATAAATAAAAAGAAATTATTTATTATAATTGGTAGTATATTATTACTTATTGTAATAGGAGTTAGTATTTTCTTATTTACTAATAAGAAGAACGTTAAAGATATATTTAAATATAAAGATAAGATAACTATTGAAGTTGGTAGTACATTACCAGTAGTTAATGATTATTTATATAAGAACACTTTTGATTCTGATATAGAAATAGAATGGACTGGTATTGAAAGTGATGATAATAAGATATATAAACCAGGTATTTATTACGGTAGTTTTATGTATGATAATGAGAAGAAGAATATTACTTTGGTAGTAGAGGATACTAAGGCTCCAGTTATTGAAGGGGTAAAAAAGACTATGAAATGCTAGCTTATGAGAAGGTACCTAACTTCTTAGAGAATGTTACTGTAAGTGATAATAGTATGGAAGAGATTACTCCTAAAATAGAGGGAGAGTATGATAGTGAGAAGACTGGTACTTATAATCTTAAATGTACAGCCTCTGATTCTAGTGGGAATACTTAAAGTAAGGAGTTTAAACTTGTTGTAAAGGAAAATAGTAATGTTAAGATTAGCAAGACTAAGAAGGGTAATACGATAAAGAATTATTATGGTATTACTTATATAGATGATGTTATTATTGCTAATAAGTCTTATTCTTTACCTAGTAACTTTGTTCCTAATAATTTAGTTAAGATAAATGGTTATATTAGAGTAGTAGATTATGTAAGAGATGCTTTTAATGAACTTAAGAGTGATAGTTCAGTACTTGGTCTTAATATATATGCTTCTTCTGGATATAGATCTTATAGTGATCAAAAATATATATATGATAATTATGTTAGAATGGATGGTAAGGAGAAAGCAGATACTTATTCTTCAAGAGCAGGTTACTCAGATCATCAGACTGGTCTTACTATTGATTTGAATACAGTAAATATATCTTTTGCGGGTACTAATGAGAGTAATTGGCTTAAGGATAACTGCTGGAAGTATGGTTTTATTATTAGATATCCTGAAGGTAAAGATAGTATTACAGGATATACTTATGAACCATGGCATATTAGATATGTTGGTAAAGAACTAGCTAAAACCTTATATAATAATGGTAACTGGTTATCTCTTGAGGAATACTTTGGTATTGATAGTAAATATAGTGATTAGATAAGTGATAATGATATTGCTTATCTTTTTTTTTCTATGCACTATTAAGCCTTACTACGCAAGTCTTATTAGTGTTACTTTTAGCCTAGAGTAGTCTAAAAGTAAATACTTTGTATCTATTATATATAAGAGAGAAGTATATATTTAGTCCTTATAAAATAGGAATATTTTGTCTATTTTATGGTTAAAAAATGTTTATTTAGTTAAAATGTAAAGTGAAATGTCAAAAAACTTAAAAAATTGTTCTTTTTTTACTTGATTTTAATAAAATAATAGGGTATAATTGTAGAAGTGTGACTGGCTTAGATGTGCGAAGTTGCTGATACACCAGGTTAAGTTGTCAAATAAAATAAAGGTATATCAGGTAATTCGTTCGGAGCTATGCCTATACAAGATATAGACGAAGGGAGGACAACAATGGCAAAAGAAGTAGTGAGAATTAAATTAAAAGCTTACGATCACAGAGTTCTAGATAGTGCTGCTGCTAAAATAGTAGCTACTGTTAAAAGAACTGGTGGTGAGGTATCTGGACCTGTACCATTACCTACTGAAATTGAAAAAATTACAATTTTAAGAGCAGTACATAAGTACAAGGATTCAAGAGAGCAATTTGAAAAGAGAACTCACAAGAGACTAATCGACATCAATAACCCAAGTAAAGAAACTATTGAAGCACTTGCTCATTTAGATTTACCTAGTGGTGTTGATATACAAATTAAAAAATAATATAGGAGGAAAAAATGAAAGGAATCTTAGGAAGAAAAAAAGGGATGACTGAAGTATTTACTGCTGATGGAAAACTTATTCCTGTAACTGTTATTGAAGTTGAAGATAATGTTGTATCTCAAATTAAGACTAAAGAATCTGATGGATATGATGCTATACAACTTGCTACAGTAGAGAAGAAAGCTTCTAGAAGTAATAAACCTGAAACTGGTCATCTAAAAAAAAGCAAATGCTACCCCCTAAGCGCTTCTTAAAGGAAATCAGAGGTGCTAGTGTTAGCGAATATGCTTTAAGGGGAGATGTTCTTAAGGCTGATACTTTTGCTGCAGGAGAAATGGTAGATGTTACCGGCACTTCTAAAGGTAAAGGTTTTCAAGGTGTTATTAAAAGACACAATCAAAGTAGAGGACCTATGACTCATGGATCTCAATACCATAGAGGAGCAGGTTCAATGGGTACATTGTTACCAATGAGAGTTTTACCAGGAAAGAAATTACCTGGACATATGGGTCATGAACAAGTAACTATTCAAAATCTTGAAGTTATTAGTGTAGACCTAGAAAATAATGTTATCTTAATTAAGAAGTGTTCCTGGACCTAAAAACTCTTTAGTACTTGTTAGAACTTCAGTTAAGACTGGTGATAAAGTAAATGAACCAGTAGAATTAATCGTTTATGAAGAAGGCAAGACTTCTGAAGAAGTAGTTGAAGAAACTATGGAAACTATTAACGAAGAATTAGCTGCTGAAGAAGCTAACATAGAAGAATCACAAGAAACTACTGAATAGTTAGTACTATAAAAATATTAAAAAGTTGTTTGTGATGATAAAGGAGGAAATTATGTCTAAGAAAATAGATGTTTTAAGTCTAAAAGGCGAAAAGGTAAAGGATATAAAATTAGAAGATAACATATTTAACATTGAACCTAACGATGCAGTTGTTAAAGACGCAATAGTAGCTGCAATGGCAGGGGCAAGACAAGGAACTGCTAGTGTTAAGACAAGAGCAGAAGTATCTGGTGGTGGAAGAAAGCCATACAGACAAAAAGAAGAACTGGTAATGCAAGACAAGGAAGTATTAGAGCACCACATTATAGACATGGTGGTATTGTGTTTGGACCAGTACCAAGAGATTATTCAAAGAAAATGAATAAGAAAGAAAAAGAAATTGGCTCTTAAGAGTGCATTATCTTACAAAGTATTAGATAAAGAATTAGTAGTAGTATCTACTATTGAATTTGAAACTAATAAAACTAAAGAAATGGTAAATTTATTAGAGGTTTTAGGATTAACTAATCATAAGGTATTAGTATGTGTTAAAGAACTTACTGACAATGTATGTTTAGCCGCTAGAAACTTAGCTAATGTTAAGGTAGTAATGCCTAATGAAGTTAATACTTATGATTTAGTATCATCTGATAACTTTACTTATTGAAGAAGAAGCATTAACTGCTTTAGAGGAGGTGCTTAAATAATGAATAGTTATTTAGATATAATCTTAGCACCAGTTATTACTGAGAAAACTGCTAATATGGAAGCAGAAGGAAAATATGCTTTCAAAGTAGCAAATAAAGCTAATAAAACTGAAATTAAACAAGCTATTGAAAAGAAATTTAATGTTAAAGTAATGGCTGTAAATGTTACAAATTCTCATCCTAAAAAGAAGAGAGTTGGTAAATATACTGGTATGACTAGTAAATATAAAAAAAAAGCCGTTGTAACTTTAAAGAAAGGCGATACTATTAGTTTCGACTAGTAAGGAGGAAATATAATGGCAATAAGAGTTTATATAAACCAATGACTGCTGGTACAAGACAAAGATCTGTATTAACTAGTGAAGAAATCACAAAAAAGATTCCTGAAAAAAGTTTAACAGTTCCTAAGAAAAAGACTACTGGTAGAAATAATCAAGGTAAAATTACTGTTAGACATAGAGGTGGCGGAGTAAAAAGAAAATATAGATTAATTGACTTCAAGAGAAGAAAAGATGGTATTACTGCTATAGTAACTGCTATTGAGTACGATCCAAATAGAAGTGCAAATATTGCTCTAATCACTTATAAAGATGGAGAAAAAGCATATATCATTGCTCCTAAAGGATTAACTGTTGGTACAGTAATTGAATCTGGTGAAAATGTTGATATTAAAGTAGGAAATGCACTTCCTATAATGAATATTCCAGTAGGTACTGTTATTCATAATATTGAATTAAAACCAGGTAAAGGTGCAAGCTTAGCAAGAAGTGCTGGAGCAAGTGCTCAAATACTTGGTAGAGAAGATAAATATGTATTAATAAGATTAAGTAGTGGTGAAACAAGAAAGATTTTAGGTACTTGTAGAGCTACTATTGGTGTAGTAGGAAATGAAGACTACTCTCTAGTTAAGATTGGTAAAGCAGGAAGAACTAGACATAAAGGATTCAGACCTACAGTACGTGGTTCTGTTATGAACCCTAATGATCACCCACATGGTGGTGGTGAAGGTAGAGCTCAATTGGTAGATCAGGACCAATGACTCCTTGGGGTAAACCAGCTCTAGGATATAAGACTAGAAAGAATAAGAAAGCGTCAGATAAGTATATCGTGTCTAGACGTAAGAAATAAAGAAAGGAAGATTTAAATGGCTAGAAGTATTAAAAAAGGACCTTATGTCTTTGAAAGATTATTAAAAAAGTAAGAGCATTAAACGAATCTGGTAAGAAGGAAGTTATTAAAACTTGGTCTCGTCGTTCAACAATCTATCCTGAATTTATTGGTCATACTTTTTTGCAGTACATAACGGAAAAAAGAATTTATTCCAGTTTATGTTACAGAAGATATGGTTGGACACAAATTAGGTGAATTTTCTCTAACAAGAAAATTTGGTGGACACGGATCAGATAAGAAATAATTTTCTAAAGGAGGACAAAAATGGAAAGAACTGAAGCTAAAGCAGTAGCAAAAACAGTTAGAATATCTCCTAGAAAGACTAGACTTATTATTGATTTAATAAGAGGTAAGAGTGTTGAAGAAGCAAGAGCTATTCTTGCTAACCAACCTCAAAGAGCATCTAGAGTTATTTCTAAAGTATTAGAAAGTGCTACAGCAAATGCTGTTAATAACTTTGGCATGAAGGAAGAAAATCTTTATGTTAAGACATGTTTCGTTGACGAAGCATTAGTAATTAAAAGAATTAAATTTGATTCAAGAGGTCGTACAGGAAGAAACGATCATAAGACAAGTCACATTACTATAATAGTGGCTGAGAAATAAGTGAGGAGGAGCGTTTAATGGGACAAAAAGTCAGTCCAACAGGACTTAGAATTGGTATCAATAAAGATTGGGAATCAAAATGGTATGCTGAAAAAGACTTTTCTAAATATTTAACTAACGATTATAAAATTCGTAAATATTTAAATAAGAAATTTAAAAATGCTAATATTTCTAAGATTATCATTGAAAGAAATGCTAAAAGATGTGAAATCTTTGTATATGCTGCTAAACCAGGTTTAATTATTGGTCAAAGTGGTACTGAAATTGAAAAAAAGAAAGAAGTTTCAAAACTAGTTAAAGAAGACATTCAAATATCTGTTGTTGAAATAAAGAACCCAGATATGGTAGCACAACTAGTTGCACAAAACATTGCTCATAAATCGAAAATAGAGTTTCATTTAGAGTTGCTCAAAAAAGAAGGCAATCAGAAACACTATGAAAGCTGGAGCAAAAGGAATTAAAACATTAGTATCAGGAAGACTTGGTGGTGCTGATATTGCTCGTGGTGAAGGATATTCAGAAGGAACTATTCCTCTACATACACTAAGAGCAGATATCGATTATGCTACTGCTGAGGCAGATACTACTTATGGAAAAAAATTGGAGTAAAAGTATGGATCTATAAAGGTGAAATACTAAGTAAGGGAGGTAATTCTCATGTTGATGCCAAAAAGAACTAAACATAGAAAAAACTTTCCGTCTACCTTATGAAGGAAAGAGTAAAGGTAATACTGAACTTCATTTTGGAAGTTATGGTTTAATGGCAAAAGAAGGAGCTTGGATTACAGCTAATCAAATCGAAGCAGCCAGAATAGCTATGACTAGATATATGAAGAGAGGTGGTAAAGTTTGGATTAATATATTTCCTAACTTATCACTTACTAAGAAACCTCTAGAAACTAGACAAGGTAAAGGTAAAGGTAATCCAGAAGTATGGGTTGCCGTTGTTAAAGAAGGAAAAATAATGTTTGAAATTGATGGAGTAGATGAAGCTACTGCTAGAGAAGCTTTAAGACTTGCATCACACAAATTACCAATTAAATGTAAGTTTGTAAAGAAAAGAAGAAAGTGGTGAAATAAATGAAAACTAATGAACTTAGAAAATTAACCACAGAAGAATTAAATAAAAAAATTCGCAGAATGTAAAGAAGAACTTTTCAGTTTAAGAATGCAAAAAGGCTACTGGTATGATAGAAAAACCTTCTAGAATACATGAATTAAGAAAAGAAGTAGCAAGAATAAATACTATTCTTAATGAGAGAAGAGAAGGGTAAGTGAGGTGTAAGTTATGAAAGAAAGAAAAGAATTAATCGGTGTAGTTGTTTCAGATAAAGCTGATAAGACTATTACAGTTAAAGTTGAAACTTACAAGAAACATCCATTATATGGAAAAAGAGTTAAATATTCAAAGAAATATGCTGCTCACGATGAAAATAATATGGCACATGTTGGAGATAAAGTTCGCTTAGCCCAAACTAGACCATTATCTAAAACAAAGAGATATGAACTAGTAGAAGTAATAGAGAAAGCTGTTATTCTATAAGCTCTTTAGCTCGGAAGGAGGAAATAATATGGTACAACAAGAAACCCGCTTAAAAGTCGCAGATAACTGTGGAGCTCGTGAAGTATTAGTAATTAGAGTTCTAGGTGGAAGTAAAGTTAAAACAGGTAATATTGGAGATATAGTTGTATGTACAGTTAAGAAAGCTACTCCTAATGGTACTATAAAGAAAGGCAAGGTAGTAAAAGCTGTTATAGTAAGAACTAAAAGAGGAGTTAGAAGAGATGACGGTAGTTATATTAGATTTGATGATAACGCTTGTGTTATTATTAAAGATGATAAGAGTCCAGTAGGTACACGTATTTTAGGTCCAGTAGCACGTGAACTTAGAGATAAAGAATTTACTAAGATTGTAAGTTTAGCTAAAGATGTGCTATAGGATTTAAGGAGGAATTATGAAGAAACTTAAAACAGGCGATAAAGTAGTAGTAGTATCTGGTTCCAATAAAGGAAAAGAAGGTAAAAAAATTACTAAAATATTAGATTCTAAAGTAATAGTTGAAGGTGTTAATATAGTTAAGAAACATTTAAAACCTAAAAATAATGGTGGTAATGGTGAAATAATTGAAACTGAAGCTGCTATTCATGTATCTAATGTTATGTTAGTAGATCCAAAAACTAAGAAGCCTACAAAAGTAAAAATTGAAAAAGATAGTAAAGGCAAGAAGATTAGAATATCTAAAAAGTCTAATGAAAAAATAGATTAATTATTATAGGAGTGAACATCCTAATATAATTTAGAGATTTGGAAGGAGGGCGAAGTATGAACCGCCTAAGAGAAAAATATATTAAAGAAGTTGTTCCAAGTTTAACAGAAAAGTATAATTATTCTACACCTATGTTAGTTCCTAAACTAGAAAAAGATAGTTGTTAATATGGGGAGTAGGAGATGCTACTGTTAATTCTAAAAACTTAGAAAATGCTGTAAATGAATTAGAAAAAATTACTGGATTAAAAGCAGTAGAAAACTACTGCTAAAAAAAGTCAATAGCTTCATTCAAAGTAAGAGAAGGACATAAAATTGGTTGTAAAGTTACTCTAAGAGGAGAAAAGATGTATACTTTCTTAGATAAGTTAATATCTATCTCTTTACCTAGAGTTAGAGATTTTAGAGGATTATCTCCTAAGAGTTTTGATGGAAGAGGAAATTATACTATTGGTATTAAAGAACAAATAATTTTCCCTGAAATTAAATTTGATGAAGTTGAAAAAGTAAGAGGTATGGATGTAGTATTAGTTACTACTGCTAAAACTAATGAAGAAGCATTTGATTTATTAAAAGAACTTGGAGTTCCTTTTAGGAAATAATGAAGAGGAAAATAAGATGGCAAGAAAATCAATGATTGTTAAATCAGAAAGAGAACCTAAATATAAGGTTAGAAAATACACTAGATGTAAAATATGTGGAAGACCACATGCAGTTCTTAAGAAATATGGAATTTGCCGTATTTGTTTTAGAGAAACCTTGCTTACAAAGGTCAAATACCTGGTGTAAAGAAATCAAGTTGGTAAACCCAAAAATTAAAAGAAGGAGGGATTAATAATGACAGATCCAATCGCAGATATGCTTACAAGAATACGTAATGCTAATCAAAATAGAAGTGCCTCTTGTGAAATCCCAGCATCTAATATGAAAGAAGAAATTGCTAAAATTCTAAAGAATGAAGGATTTATAGAGGATTATAAAATTGAAGGCGAAACTGCTAATAAAATGATAACATTAACATTAAAATATAAAAATAAAGAAAAGTTATTACTGGACTTAAGAGAATTTCTAAACCTGGTCTAAGAGTATATGCTGGTGCTGATGAGCTTCCTACTGTACTTAATGGTCTTGGTATAGCAATTATCTCTACATCTAAAGGAATTATGACTGATAAAGAAGCTAGAAAGAATTCCTTAGGTGGAGAAGTAATAGCTTATGTATGGTAAGGTGAAATAATGAGCCGTATCGGTAAAAAAAGAGTTTTATCTATACCTGAAAATGTTAATGTTAATGTAGAAAATAATGTTGTTACTGTTAAAGGACCTAAAGGAGAACTTACTTTAGATCTAGTAAAGAACATTAGTGTTAAAGTAGTTGATAATACTGTAGTAGTTGAACCACTTAAAGATGATAAATTTACTCATGCTATGCATGGTACTACTAATGCTAACATTAAAAATATGATTGATGGTGTTAGTACTGGTTATAAGAAAGGATTAGAAATAGTTGGTGTTGGTTATAAGTTTAATGCTAGCGGCAATAAGCTTACTATATCAGCAGGATATTCTCATCCAGTAGTTATGGAAGTACCTAATGGTTTATCTGTAACTCAAATAAGTAATACTGAAATCGAAATATCAGGAATCGATAAGGTAAAAATTGGTGAATTTGCCGCTAATATAAGAAAAGTAAGAAGTCCAGAACCATATAAAGGTAAAGGTATTAAATACAAAGGTGAACAAATTCGTCGTAAAGAAGGAAAGAAAGCTTCTAAATAATAAATAGGAGGAGACTTAAGTATGATTAAGAAAGTTTCAAGAAATGAAATGAGAAAAGTAAGACATGCAAGAATCAGAGAAAATTTATCTGGTACTAGTGAAAGACCTAGACTTTGTGTGTTCAGATCTAATGCAAATATTGAAGCTCAAATCATTGACGATGTTAAGGGTGTTACTTTAGTTAGTGCATCATCATTAGAAAAAGATTTAAATCTTAAAAAAAATGGTGGTAACATAGAAGCTGCTAAAGTAATTGGAGCTGAAGTTGCAAAAAAGAGCTAAGAAAGCAAAAATAAATGCCGTTGTATTTGATAGAGGAGGATATCTTTATCATGGACGTGTTCAAGCTTTAGCAGAAGCTGCACGTGAAAATGGCTTAGAATTCTAGATCATTAGGAGGAATAGTAAATGAACGAAGAAAATAAAAAGACTGAAGTTACTGAAAATAAAAAAAGAAGTAAGTAAAACTGAAGTAAATAAAACTCGTAAGTTTGATAAGAAAAGACCTAGAAACAATAATAGACCTTCTAAACCTAAATCTGACTTAGAGGATAAGGTTATTGAAATAAGAAGAGTAACTAAAGTTGTTAAAGGTGGTAGACAGTTTAGATTTGCTGCTACTGTAGTAGTAGGAAATAGAAAAGGACTAGTAGGCCTTGGTACTGGTAAAGCTCATGAAATGCCAGATGCGGTTAAGAAAGCTACACAGGCTGCTAGTAAGAATTTAATTAAAGTTGACCTTGTTGATAATAGAACTATATCTCATGATATTATAGTAAAAAGAAGGAGCATGTAAGGTAATGCTTAAACCTGCTAAAGAAGGTACTGGAGTTAAGGCTGGTGGACCAGTTAGAGATGTACTTGAACTTGCTGGTGTTAAAGATGTATTATCTAAGAGTCAAGGATCTAGTACTAAGATTAATGCTGCTAGAGCTACTCTAAATGCTTTAAAAGGACAAAAATCTCTTGCTCACGTTTGCTGACTTAAGAGATAAGAATGTGGAGGAAATAAGATAATGAAATTACATGAATTAAAAAGCAGTAGAAGGTTCTACTAAAGCTAGAAAAAGAATTGGTCATGGACCTGGTTCTGGTACTGGTAAAACTTCAGGTAAAGGTGAAAAAGGACAAAACGCTAGAAGTGGCGGTGGAGTAAGACCTGGATTTGAAGGTGGACAATTACCATTATTCAGAAGATTATCAAAAAGAGGATTCAACAATTATGAGTTTAGAACAGTATATAGTACTGTAAATGTATCAGATTTAAATAGATTTGAAGATGGTACAGTAGTAGATCTTGCTTTTTACTTAAAGAAGTAGGATTAATAAAAAAAAAGAATTAGATGGTGTTAAAGTTTTAGGAAATGGTGATTTAACTAAGAAATTAACTGTTAAAGCAAATAATTTCTCTAAGACTGCTAAAGAAAAAGATTGAAAATATTGGTGGAAAAACTGAGGTGATTTAGATGTTTAAGAATCTAAAATTAATCTTTAGTCCTAAAAACAAAGATATTAGGAAAAAGAATTGGTTTTACCTTATTTGGACTACTAATATTCGCTGTTGGAACAACAATCCCTGTTCCAGGTACAGAAGGTGCAATATCTAATTTAGGATTATGGGAATTAATTAATGCTATTGGTGGAGGAGCACTTAAGAACTTTTCAATATTTGCTCTAGGTGTTATGCCTTATATTTCCGCTAGTATCATTACTGGAATATTACAAATGGATATTATTCCTTACTTCACTGAACTTAAAGATAGTGGAGAACAAGGAAGACAAAAAAAGATAAATCAAATTAATAGATATATTGGTATCGTACTTGCCTTTTTACAAGGATTTGCTATGGCATTTACCTTTGTAAAAGGTGCTGGTACAGTAGAATACTTAAAGATAGCCTTAATACTAACTGGTGGTACAGCATTCCTATTATGGCTTGGTGATCAAATAATTCAAAAAGGTATGGGTAATGGTATATCATTAATTATTATGGCTGGTATTATATCTACAGTACCAAAGATGTTTATTGATACATTTAAGACATTAATATTAAATCATACTGGCTCATTAGCTATGGGAATAATAGGATTTATAATATTTGTGCTTGTATATCTATTAATAGTAGTAGGAGTTATATTTGAGGAATCTTCGGAAAGAAGAATACCAATACAATATTCTAATAGAACAACTTCTGCTTATGGTCAAAAGCAAAGTTATATTCCATTTAAATTAAATTCTGCTGGTGTAATGCCTGTAATCTTTGCATCAGTAATATTATCAATACCTACATTTATTGGTGGTATCTTAGGTAATGATTCTGGATTTACTCAGTTTGTAACTAATTATATAAATTATACTACTCCAACAGGATTTGTACTTTATATAATATTAATATTTGTATTTGGTTATTTCTATACTAATATGCAAATTAATCCAAAAAGAACTTGCTAAGAACTTAAATAAGAGTGGTGGATATATTCCCTGGTATTAGACCTGGAGTAGAAACTGAGAAGTATATTAAGAAAATACTTTATAGAATTACTTTCTTAGGTTCAACATTTATTGCTGTAATAGCAGGGCTTCCAATAGTATTCAGTAGTTTTATATCTACTGGACTTCCAGCATCAGTTAGTATTGGTGGTACTGGAGTACTTATCGTTGTAGGAGTTGCTATTGAGACTTGTAAACAATTAGAAAGTAGTTTAATTAATAGAAATTATAAAGGAGCTAGATAATGAAGAATATTATATTTATTGCCCCACCAGCTGCGGGTAAAGGAACAGTATCTGCAAGAATCTGTGACAAATATAATATTCCTCATATATCAACTGGCGATCTTTTAAGAGATGAAATAAAAAGAATTCAACTAAGCTTGGTCTTGAAATAAAAGATGCTATGGCTAGAGGAGAATTTGTTTCAGATGAAGTAATAACTAAATTATTAAAAAAGAGATTATCAAGTAAGGATTGTAAAAAAGGCTCATATCTTAGATGGTTATCCTAGAAACGTTAATCAAGCAATTGTCTATGACAAGTTACTTGAAGAATTAGATTTTGATTTAGGAAAGGTAATACTTTTAGATATTGATAAAGATGTTGCTATGCAAAGAGCATTATCTAGATTGGTATGTTCTAAGTGTGGTTTATCTTATAACTTAGCTAATAAAGAATTATCTCCTGTCAAAGAAGGAATATGTGATAGCTGTGGTAGTCCTTTGAAATCTAGAAGTGATGATAATGAAGAGACATTCATAAATAGATTTAATACTTATATGAATGAAACTTTCCCTCTAGTGGACTATTATGAGAAGAAGAATAATTTAGTTAAAATTAATGTTACTGATAAAAATTCAGATGAAGTTTTTTTGAAGAAGTAGAGAAGGTAATTAAATGATAACTATTAAAAGTGATTATGAGTTATCCTTAATGAGAGTGGCAGGAAGAATAGTTTATGATACTCATCAGTATTTAAAACCTTATATTAAACCTGGTATTACTACTGGTGAGTTAGATAAACTAGCTCATGACTATATTATAAGTAGAGATGCTACTCCATCATGTTTAGGATATGAAGGTTATCCTGCGAGTATATGTATTTCAGTTAATGAAGAAGTAGTACATGGTATACCGGGGAAAAGAAAGCTTAAGAATGGTGATATTGTAACTTTAGATATATGTGCCTGCTACAAAGGATATCATGGTGATTCTGCTTGGAGTTATAGAGTAGGAACTGTATCAAAAGAGAAAGAATATTTACTTACTCATACCGAGAAGGCTTTATATGAAGGATTAAGTAAAGTAAAAGATGGAATTCATCTTGGAGATGTATCTAATGCTATTGAAGAATATGCTAAAAAAAACATAAACTAGGTGTTGTTAAAGAACTAGTAGGTCATGGTATTGGATCACATTTGCATGAGGATCCAGAAGTACCTAACTATGGAAAAGCGGGTACTGGAATAATTTTAAAAAAGGAATGACTATTGCCGTAGAACCTATGCTTAATTTAGGTACTGCTAAAATATATTTACTTGATGATGATTGGACAATAGTTACAGGTGATAATAAACCATCAGCTCATTTTGAACATACAATTATTGTTACTGACGATGGTTATGAAATACTAACAGGAGATGATAAATGTGAGTAGAGAAGAGTTAATCGAAGTAGAAGGAAAAGTACTTGATAATTTACCACAGGGAAAATTCAAAGTTGAACTTGATGGAGGCCACATAGTAGTTGCCCATGTTTCTGGTAAAATGCGCATGAACAACATACGTATCTTACCAGGTGATACTGTGGTTTTAGCTATGTCACCATACGATCTAACACAAGGGCGTATTGTATATAATAAGAAATAGGAGGGATGAATAATGAAAGTAAGAGCATCCGTAAAGAAAATATGCGACAAATGTAAAATTATTAAAAAAGAAAAGGTAAAGTAATGGTTATTTGTGAAAATCCAAAACACAAACAAAAATTACAAGGTTAATAGGGAGGAAATAATAATATGGCAAGAATTAAAGGTGTAGATATACCTAACGATAAAAGAATTGAGATATCTCTTACATACATTTATGGTATTGGAAGAAAGTTATCTAAAAAATTTTAAAGATGCTAAAGTTGACTTAAATAAAAAGGCTAAGGATTTAACTGATGATGAACTTTCTAGAATTAGAAAAAGAAGTAGATAAATACTTAACTGAAGGTGATTTAAGAAGAGAAGTTAATTTAAATATTAAAACTAAGATGGAAATTAATTCTTATCAAGGTACAAGACATAAAAAAGAATTTACCAGTAAGAGGACAAAGAACTAGCAGAAATGCTAAGACTCGTAAGGGTAAAGGAAAAGTTGTTGCTAATAAGAAAAAAATAATTAGGAGGAAAATATGGGAAAATATAATTCAAGAAAAAGAAAAAACTAAAAAAGAATATTCCTGCTGGTATAGCTCATATTCATTCAACATTCAACAACAAACACAATCGTAACTATTACTGACTTAGAAGGAAATGTTGTAAGCTGGGCTTCTTCTGGAAAACAAGGAGTAAAAGGTAGTAAGAAATCTACTCCATTTGCTGCTGGTATGTCTGCTGAAGCTGCTGGAAGAGATGCAGTAGCTGCAGGTATGAAGAAAGTAAAAGTAGAAGTAAAAGGCTTAGGCTCTGGAAGAGAAGCTGCAATTAGATCATTACAAACTGCTGGATTAGAAATAGAATCAATAACTGATGTAACACCAATTCCACATAATGGTTGTCGTCCACCAAAAAAGAAGACGTGGATAATAAAGAAAGGAAGCGTGTCTAATGTTAAAATTTGAAAAACCAGATTATAAGGTAAAAGAATATGTAAAGGATTCTTTCTATGGTAAATTTGAACTTGAACCACTAGAAAGAGGATTTGGAACAACTTTAGGTAATGCACTTAGAAGAGTTATGTTATCATCACTTCCTGGTGATGCTATAACTTCAGTTAAAATAGATGGAGTAGCTCATGAATTTCAAAAAGATTGATGGAGTTATCGAAGATGTTACTGCTATCGTATTAAATTTAAAGGGAATTGTACTTAAAAAATCATTCTAAAGATGATGATAAAGTATTAAGACTTAAAAAAGATACTCCAGGAGTAGTTACTGCTGGTGATATTGAAGCTGATGCTGATATAGAAATATTAAATCCTGACCATGTAATTGCTACACTTGTTGAAGGTGGAAAATTAAATATGGAAATGACTATTGGATCAGGAAGAGGATATATAGTAGCAGAAGATAATAAGAAGATACTTGCTCAAAAATAATAAGACTAAAGTAGGAGCAATTGCTATTGATAGTTTATATTCTCCTATTGAAAGAATTAACTATGAAGTAGAAAATGCTAGAGTAGGTCAAAATAATAATTATGATAAATTAATTCTTGAAGTATGGACTAATGGTTCAATTACTCCTGAAGAAGCTTTAGCACTAGCTGCTAGAATCTTAACTTGAGCATTTTGAAGTATTAACTGAACTTAACTCAATTGCAGATGAAACAGGACTTATGATATCTAAGAGTGAAGACCCTGCTGTTAAGATATTAGAGACTTCTATTGATGATTTAGATTTCTCTGTAAGAGCATATAATTGCTTAAAGAGAGCTAATATTCTTACTTTAAAAGATTTAGTTGATAAGACTGAAAATGAAATGATGAAGATTAGAAATCTTGGTAAGAAGTCATTAAAAGAAGTAATGGATAAAGTTAAAGACATGGGTCTTACATTTAAAGATGAAAATTAATAGAGGAGGTAATTATGGCATATAGAAAATTAGGTAGAGATAATAAACATAGAAGAAGTATGTTAGCTACTTTAACTAAACAACTAATTGAAAATGAAAGAATAGTTACTACTGAAACTAGAGCTAAAGAAGTTAGAAAGAGTTTTGATAAAATGGTAACTTATGGTAAAAAAAGGTACTTTAGTATCAAGAAGACTTGCCCTTGCATTTTTACATAATGATAAGAAAGCCGTTGATAAAGTATTTAATGATTTAGCAGTTAGATATAAAGATAGAAATGGTGGTTATACTAGAATTATTAAGATGACTGAAAGAAAAGGAGATTCTGCTCTAGAAGTTATTTTAGAACTAGTTTAATATATAAAGAGATATCTATTAATTTAGGTATCTCTTTTTCTTTCCTCTTAAGCCAAGGTCTTAAGAGGCATAACATAGCCTAGGGTCTATGTTATGATAATTATATATAATTAATAAAAAAAAAACTAACATTTATATAGGTGCTTTTTTCTTTACTATTTAGAACTTTTATGATAATATATTAGATACTTGGAGGATGTTATGTATACAGAATTATTAAATATTATCTATACTTATGGTTTTAATTATAAAGAACCAGATAAACATTTTCTAGAGGATGTTTTAGATATAGCTATTAATAAAGATAATTTAAGAGAATATATTAAGGAAATAGATTATAATTATGATTTATAATGCTGCATATGGGTTTACCTCTAAAACACTAAGATTTAATGTTGCTAATATACTCGAATATGCTAAAAAAAAGTTTTAATTTTTATAAAAATTCTTATGAACCAATAATAAATATAAGTGATTTAGAAGAATATATTTGTTTATCTTTAATGTTTATTTTAACTATATTACACGAATTAGAACATGCAAAACAAATAAAGACATTAGAAACTACTAATGGTAATACTTTTGAAAAAAAGTTTAATTCAAAATAGTCTTGATATAATATCTATTAATCCTGATTTTTATAGAAAAGAGCATGACTTATTTCCTACGGAAAGAATGGCTATTATAAATAGTACTAGTAAACTAATAGAAATATTAAAAATAGATGGTGATTTTTTCTTTTTATTTATAAATGAAGTTTTTAATAAAGACTATAATTGGTTTATTACGAGATATTATATACATAAAAATATACCATTACTTGAATATATTAATATTTCTGGAATTCATCTTATATTATGAAGATATTTTAATTAATAAAGAAAATAGTAAAAAACTATTAAGAAGGGTTAAGAATGAAGTTTCACTTGATAATAGAATATTATTTGGTTTACCTATTACTAAAAAAGAATTAACTAAAATAAATAGTAAATGATATAGGAGCAGTATTATGTATGAAGAACTATTGAATATTATTTATACTTATACCATTAATAAAAAAGTACCTGATGATAATTTTATAGATAGTATTATAAGTATAATAATTAAAGAAGAAAAAAGCTAATAGAGTATGTAAAAGATATAGATTATAATTATCAAAATGTAGCGTTAGCTTCTTACTTTTATAAAAAGTAGGGTATTAAAGTTTAATATGAATAAAATGTTCAAAGAGCATTCTAGTATTTATGAAATATATAGAAGAATATATGATACTAGTTCTGATTATTTTGATAAATACTTATTTATATGTTTAAGTGTACTAGAAGTTATCTTTCACGAGATAGAACATGTTATTCAAAATAAAAAGGCTAATACACTACCTCAAGATAACTTTGAAAGACAATTAATTGAAATTAATACTATTGCGATAGAGGTATATCCTAGTGTATATAAAAAAACATCATGATTTATTTTCTATAGAAAGAGAGGCTAATATAACCAGTTGTGATAAAATAAGAACCTATTTAAGGATATCTGAGATTACCACTAAATATTTTATGAATGTTTTTAATAGCAAATATAATAGATTAATAAAAGAATATTATTCAAAGAATAGTTGTCCTTTATTGGAGTTTTTAACTATTACCGGAGGTAAGATATCATATAATGGTATTCCTATTACTAGAAATAATACTAATAAAATATTAATGAAAACAAAAAAAGAAGTCTTTCACTAGAAGAAAGAATAGTAAAAAGGATTACCATTAAGTAAAGAAGAATATCATCTAATAAAAAATAAAAAAATAAGGAGCAGACTTATGAAAAACTTATATGATGAGAGTATAATGTGGGGTACACATGCTAGTGTAAAAAATATTGATAACAAAATATGTCAAAAAAGTATATGAAGAATATACTATGACCACTATTAAAGATCATGTTATAGATGAATGGGTATTTAATACTATTAAGAGTTTAGATTTAGAGTCTTTAGTTAAATTATATGATTATGTATTTAATACTATAAGAGGTCAAATAACTAGTTATACTATGGAGTATTATGAACCATTTATCGAAGATATTCTAAATATAGATACATACTATATTATAGATAGTTTTATAAAGATATATAGAGATGTTATAATATTATCAGAAAATAGTATATTAATTGGTGATATGAACTTTAGTAATATAATATTTGGTAAGAATGGTATTAAGGTAATTGATTTTGATAATTATAAAAAGTCTACCCTTAGTAGAAATAAATTAATAGAATTAAATAAAGAAGAACTATGTAGATGTTTTAAAGGAGCATATAGGAATGCTTTATATAACATTTTAATAACTAAATATATTCCCAATAGTATCGGTAAAATGATGGATTTATTTAATCCTGATGTAGATAATTTACCTAGTCATGTTACTAAAAAATTAGTTAAACATCCCAATTTACTACACTTTTTTGAGGATAGAAATGTGTAAACCAATAGTTAATTGTAACTACAGATGTTTACACGTTTTTAATATTCTGATATAATGTAATAAAGTTTATATTATAGAAGGGAGAAGAAAATATAAATTAGCGCCAGACTAGAAATGGTTAACGAGGTATGTAGTTATCGAGTTTTCGGCGGATACTACATTGGGTGTATATGCTCATTAGATTATTATAAAAAACAAAATCAAAATTGTAACAAGATAATAATCATATATAAGAGGAGGTTAAAAATTATGTGTGGCATCGTAGGTTATGCAGGAAATAAAAAAAAGCGTTAAATAAAATACTTACAGGTTTAAAATCTTTAGAATATAGAGGTTATGATTCGTCAGGTATTGCTTATATAAAAATGATGATGAAATCAAGATAATTAAAAAGGAAGGCCCTATTAAGAATCTTGAAGAAAATATAAATTATGATGAGGATACTAATATTGGTATATCTCATACCAGATGGGCTACTCATGGAGAGGCTAATGATATAAATGCTCATCCTCATAGACAGGGTAAAATAACATTAGTACATAATGGAATTATTGAAAATTATGATGAGTTGAAAAAAAAGAACTAACAAAGAAAGGATATGTATTTAAGTCTGGTACTGATACTGAAGTAGCTGCTGCTGTTATAGATGATGTCTATAATAAAGAGAAAGATATGATTAAAGTATTAAATAAAATTACTCATATTCTTAAAGGTAGTTATGCTTTTTAATATTATAAATGATGATTATAAAGATATTATCTTTTTGGTATTAGAAAAGATAGTCCTTTAATCGTAGGCATTGGAGAGAATGAAAATGTTCTTGCAAGTGATATACCCGCTATTGTGCATATAACTAATAAATATGTAGTACTTGATAATTACGACGTAGTATATTTAACTAAAGATAACGTTAAGTATTATAATAGAGCAGGGAAAGAAATACAAAAGACAGTAAAAGAATTTCCTTTAGAAAAGGAAACTATTAGTAAGAATGGCTATGATCATTTTATGTTAAAAGAAATTAATGAAGAACCAGAACTTGTAAAGAAATTACTTAATTTATATACTGAAAATAACAAAGTAAAAGATATCTTTGTTATAAAGAAATATAAAAATATTGATATTGTTGCTTGTGGTAGTGCTTCTTTTGCAGGACAACTTGGTAAATATTATATTGAAAAATTTGCTAATATTAGAGTTAATGTATACTTTGCATCAGAATATAGATATCAAACTAATTTCTTTGATAAAGATACTTTAGTTATACTTATATCACAGTCAGGTGAGACTGCTGATACATTAGCATCATTAAAATTAGCTAAAGAGAATAATATTGATACTTTAGCTATAGTAAATAGACATGAATCTTCAATAGCAAGGGAAGCTAAATATGTTATATATACTGAGGCTGGTATTGAAGTGGCAGTAGCTACCACTAAAGCATATCTAGCCCAAGTATTAGTACTATTATTTTTAGCTATTAAAGGTAGTAGTATTGAAGAAGAAACTATTAATAGTTTAAAACTACTTCCTAATATATTTACTAAATATATTAATGAATATAATTATGAAGAAATATCTAAAATAATGGTTAATAAAACGAATATCTTCTATTTGGGTAGATTAGTAGATTATTACTTGGCTATGGAAGGTAGTTTTAAATTAAAAAGAAATATCTTATATACATAGCGAAGCCTTTCAAGCAGGAGAATTAAAACATGGTAGTATATCTTTGATAGATAAAGACTTTGGTGTAATCGCAGTAGTTACTGATAAAGAAATTAGTGAAAAACTATTAGCAATCTAAAAGAAGTAGAGTCTCGTGGAGCAAATATTGTAACTATTACCAATATTAAAGATGATGATTTTTTTCTAAGTATAAAATATTATTAGATGATTATAATGAGGTTCTAAATCCATTAATGGCAATAATACCTATGCAATTACTTGCTTATAATATAGCTAAATTAAAAGGTTGCGATATCGATAAACCTAGAAATCTTGCTAAATCTGTAACAGTGGAATAAATAAACAGGCTAATTCAGTCTGTTTTTGTGTATAAAAATCCACTTTGCGCATACAATATATGTAGTAATATTGTAGTAAGTATATTGACTTTTACTACTTATTGTGCTAAAATTAATATTGGGAGATGATACTATGGCAAATTTAACCAGTGCTATAAATATTCAAGTTGATAGTGATACCAAAAAACAAGCCACAGATATTTTAAATAACCTAGGCTTAAGTATGAGTACTGCAATTAACATATTTTTTAAAACAGGTAATAAAAAGAGATGGCATACCATTTGAAATCGTAAACAATAAACCGAATGAAGAAATGTTAAAAGCAGTTCAAGAAGTAAAAAAGAGAAATGATATCACATCCAAATGATTATCCGCGTTATACTAATAGAGAAGATTTAAAAAGAAAGCATTACTATCAGATAATGAATAACTATAAATATGATGTTCAGTATTCTAACCAATTTAAAAAGGATTAAAAAAATCATTAAAGCAAGGAAAAAGATATTAATAAATTATTAGATATTGTTGACAAGTTAGCAAATATGGAAAAAATTGGAACGAAAATTTAAAAATCATAAACTTGTTAATGATAAATACTATATTGATTGCTTTGAGTGCCACATTGATCCTGATTGGTTACTAATATACAAGTACAACGAAAACGAATTAATTCTCTTATTAGTAAATATTGGAAGTCATAGTGAAGTATTTTAAGAATTATATATGATAAACAGGCTAATTTAGTCTGTTTTTTATGTAATACATTGTAAACAAAAAGTAAACAATATTGATTTATTAGTTATAGTATGATATTATTAATTTAGCGATAATCAGGAGGTAAAAATACTATGACTTATTTTGATGAAGAATATATTAAATTATTAAAGAGAATATTAAAAAGAAGGGGAAGAAGTAGAAAATAGAACTGGTATTAATACTATTAAATTACCAGAACATTACTTTAAGTTTGATTTAAGAGATGAATATCCTATTTTATCTACTAAGCAAACATTTTATAAAAATGCTATATTAGAAATGTTATGGATATGGCAAGCAAGTTCTAATGATGTGGAATGGTTACATGAGAGAAATGTTAAAATATGGGATGAATGGATGGTAGACGATGATGGTATATATAGAATATATGAACCAAATACAAAAAGATTATAATCCTGATAAGGAAGTAATTGTTATGGACCCACTTAGTGTACCACTTAGCGATCCGTTTGGTGAATATACTTCTTTTGAGCCTAAATATAATGACGAAGGTAAACTAATGACTGCAAAAAAGTAGAATACCTGGTAAAAATATTAAAGCTGCTAAATGGTATGGCAAAGGATATGCTGGTACTATAGGTACTGCTTATGGTTATATTACTAAAAAGATATGATATGGCAAGATCTTTAATTAACTCTATTAAGAATTGTCCTACTGCTAGAAGAAAAGTCTTTAGCTTATGGCAAAATGAGTTCTTAAGAACAGCAGTTCTTCCATCTTGTGTTTGGAGTACTGAATGGAATATATATAAAGATACATTAAACTTAGAAGTACATCAAAGAAGCTGTGATGTACCATTAGGACTTCCATTTAATGTAACACAATATGCTACATTGTTAAAAATGATTGCACAAGTAACAGATTTAGAACCGGGTTTTGTATCTTATTCTATCAATGAACCACATATTTATGTAAATCAGTTAGATGGTATAAAAAGAACAACTTAGAAGAGCAGAAACTTATGAATATTTAAAAGATAAGAGTGAGTTAGAATTACTATGCGAAGAAAGAGGTAATTTACTTCAAATGAAGAACTTAGATAAAAAAAGCAAAAGAATATCCAAATATTAGATTCTGATAATAAAATAATTGATATATTATTAGATCCTAGTACTCCAGAACTTATTCTTAATAAAGAAGTTACTGATTTCTTTGATTTTGATAATTCAAAAAAGAATTAAGTGATGTTAAACTAGTAAAATATAAGCATATGGGTAAGATACCAATGCCTATAGCACAATAGGGGGGATATATATGAAAAATTTGGCTTTAATTGCTGCAGTTGGTTATAATAATGAATTAGGACTTGATAATAGATTATTATGGCACATACCTGAAGATTTAACTTTTACAAAAAAATGACTATGGGTAAAAATATTATTATGGGTAGGAACACTTTTGAAAGTATGCCAGTAAATGCTCTTAAAGGAAGAAACCCAATAGTACTAAGTAGTAAAGATATAGATAGATATGCTGATGTTATTTGTTATAATAATATAGAAAATTTATTAAGAATGATAGAAAATAGTTCTGATGACTTTATGGTTGTTGGAGGAGCAAAAGTATATAAAGAGTTTCTACCTTATGTAGATGTTATGTATTTAACAGAATTATACAAAGAATTTATCGCTGATGCTTATTTTCCTTATGTCGACTTTAGACAGTGGGATAGTATTAAGATTGCAGATTATATGGATGAAAATATTCCTTATGAAAGAAATATTTATGTAAGAAAGAGGATGAAATAATGGGTAAATTAATAGTAATTGAAGGCTCTTGTGACGGGGTAGGAAAAAGTACTCAATATAAACTACTTATAGATAGATTAATTAATGAAAAAAGAGTATGATATTACTTCACATCACTTTCCTAGTTATGGAACATATCAAGGTAGACCGGTTGAAGAATATCTTAAAGGTAATTTTGGTAATCATTCAGAATTATCACCTTACTTTGTAAATAGTCTATATGCTCAAGATAGAGCTATTACTTGGGTTACGGGTTTAAAAAAAGTGAATATGATAAAGGGAAACTAATAGTATTAGATAGATATACTACTTCATCATTAATATATCAATCATCAGTTATTAATGATGTTAAAGAAAGAGAAGCATTTATAGACTATGTTTATGATTATGAATATCATAAACTTGGTATACCTGAACCTGATTTGGTAATCTTCCTTCATGCACCATTTGAAATAACACGAAATCTAAAAGATAAAAGAAAAGATAATGATGGAATAAAGAATGATATTCATGAAAGAGATTTAGAATTTATGAAAAAAGTATCTGATGCTTCAATATATATAGCTAAAAAATATAATTGGGATTTTATTGAATGTACTGATGGTACTAATATGCGTAGTATTGAAGATATACATAATGATGTATATAATTTAGTTAAAAAGAAAATAAAGAAATAATTAGAAAGGTATAACTAATATCTTTCTTTTTTAATATATAGTTACGGCTTATATATAATAGATGTTACTGACACATTATTATTAGACTATAGGCTAATAATAACACTTTAATACCTTAGGATTAAAGTGCATAAAATAGTTGAAAAATAGTATAAAATACTATATAATTAAATTGGTGATTTAAATTGATAAATAAAGATATAAAGATGATATTTATGGGTACTCCTTCTTTTGCAGTGCCAATATTAGAAGAATTAATAAATAAATATAATGTAATAATGATAGTATGTCAACCTGATAAAGAAAAAAGATAGAAAAGGTAATATAATATATTCTCCTTGTAAAGAGATTGGTATTAAGAATAATATTGAAGTATATCAACCTATTAAGATAAGAGAAGAATATCAATATATATTAGATAAGAAACCAGATATTATTATAACTGCTGCCTATGGACAAATAATACCAAGTGAAATACTAGACTATCCTAAGTATGGCTGTATTAATGTTCATGGCTCTCTACTTCCTAAGTTAAGAGGAGGTGCTCCTATCCATCATGCTATAATTAATGGTGATAAAGAAGCAGGAGTAACTATTATGTATATGGATAAGAAGATGGATAGCGGTGATATAATAAGTCAAAGAAGTATAAATATAGATGATAACATGATATTAGATGATTTATATTATAAATTATCTATATTAGGTAGAGACTTACTAATTGATACACTACCTAGTATACTAAATGGTACTAATAATAGAATAAAACAAAATGAAGAGGAAGTAACTTATGGATTAAATATTACTAAAGAAGAAGAACTAATTAATTTTAATGATAGTGTAAGTAATGTTCATAATAAAATAAGAGGATTATCTAGTATACCAGGAGCCTATGCTATGTTAAATAATAAGAGAATGAAAATATATTTATCAGAAAAAACAAATAATATATCTAAAGAAAAAACCTGGTACTATTACTGATATAAATAAAAAATGGAATAACAGTTAGTACTAAAGATTATGATATAATACTAAAAAATATCAAATTAGAAGGAAAGAATAGATGTGATGTAAAAGACTTTATCAATGGCATAAAGAAAGAAAAACTTTATTGGAGGTATATTTAATGAGTAAAAGAAAAAGAAGAAGTAACTAAAGAACCTAGTAAATTTGATAAATTAAAAAGAAATGTGGAAAGATAAAAAAGAGGTAGGGCAAAAATAAAAAACTATGTCTATATCTTATCTTCTTTGTCGGAGTAGTTATCTTTGCTAGAGTACTTAGTTATCAAAACTCTAAGCTACCACATAATGATAATGTGAATAATAATAGTTTTATTTATACTTTAAAAAAAGATAACTATGAATATGATATAAATATTGAGAAAGATAATAATAAATATAATTACCATGGAAGAAAACTAGGACTAAATGAAAGTATTAAAGTAAAAGATGATAATAAAGAAGAATACTATTATGTTATGAATAATAAATATTATTCACTAGATAATAAAGGTAATTATATATTATCCACGAGTGAAGAAGTATATCCTTATATAAACTATAAATTTATGAATATTAATTTTATCAAAGAATTAATAGAAAACTCTATAAAGGAAGAAAATATCTATAAAGTAAAAATTATCTACTTTAGTACTTAACAATACTTCTGATAATTATATTACAATAGAAATAAATGAAGATACTAAGACTATTACTATAAATTATACAGAATTATTTAAAATAGATGACTCTTCTATTAACAAAGTATTAGTTACTATGACATATAGTAATATTAATCAAATACTATCACTTGAAGAATAATTGGATTGTAATATATTATCTACAGAAAGCGGATATGCTGTAAGATGGTAAGACATTGTATGTCTCCATAGTGGCTATCCGCTTTTTATTATATTTACAATAAACTACTAATTAAAAAAGAATTTAAATATATAAATTATGCTTATATATAATAGATATGTAGATATATTATTTTTTGAGACTTAAGGCTCAAAATAACACTAATAAGACTTACAAAGTAAGGCTTATAGTGAACATAATAAAATAACTTTGGTAGGGTTTACTTTTCTTTAGTTTTATGTAATAATATATCTAGGTGGTATAATGAAAGAATATATAGTATTAGTACCAAATAATATAAAAAATAAAATAATAGAATTATCCAGAATAAAATATTATAACTATAATATCAAGTTTATGAGTATAGATACTTTTATTAAAAAGAGTAACATTTGATTTTGATGAAAAAAACAATATATAATTTAATGAAAAAATATATAATTATAACTATAGTACATCTTTAGTATATTTAGATAATTTATATTATATAAGTAATAAACTAAGTAACAATAAAATGACTAAATTAAAAGAAATAAAAGATTACTTAGATAGTAATAAGCTACTTATATATGATAATTTATTTAAAGAATATGTTAAAGATAAAGAAATATATATATATGGTTATGATTATATTAATAAATATTATAAAAGTATTCTAGATAACTATAACTATAAAGTAATAGATTATGAATATAAAGATTATGCTATAAAAGACATATATGAATTTAATTATATAGATGATGAAGTCTTATTTGTTATAGATAATATATGTAATCTAATTAGTAAGAATATTAATATAAGTAAGATAAAACTAATAATATCTAATGAATATAAAGAACCTATATATAGATTATTTAAAATATATAATATACCAATATCAGTAAAAAAATAGAAGTATATATTCTATTAAAGAAGTAAAAAAAAATATATTAAATAATTTAAATAATATTAATGAAGAAATAGATAGTATTAATGATACTAGTATTAAAGAAAAAAGATAGTTAAAGTAATTAATAAATATAGTTTTATTGATAATAAAGAAGAAGTAAAAGAATTAATTGTTAATGACTTAAAAAATACTTATCTAAATGAAGATAATACTGGTATTAAAATAGTTAGTATTAATGATTATTTTGATGATGATGACTATGTATTTTATTTAGGATATAATAAAGAAAAATATTGTATTATATAAAGATAATGAATATTTTAATGATAAAGAAAAAAAGTTATATTAGGATATGATACTAGTATAGAATTAAATATAAATAAAAATAGATTGAAATAATAAATAAAATTAATAATATAAAGAATCTTACTATTAGTTATAAACTATTTGATAATAGTGGTAATTATACTAGATGTGATCTAATTAATGATATAAATATTATAGATAATTATAAAACTAAATATACTAATTCAAATATGATGAATAAAATCTTTTTGGCTATGAAGTTAGATAATTTAGTTAAATATAATATAAAAGATAAAGATTTAGATTTATTATCCTCTAATTATGATATACCATATATGCAGTATGATAATAAATATCATAGTATAGATAAAGATAAATTATATAAATATTTAAATAATAAACTATTACTTTCTTATACAGCATTAGATAACTATTATAAATGCAAGTTTAAGTATTATTTAAATAATATATTAAAGATAAATATTATTAAAGATGATTTTGCTATATTAATAGGTAATGTCTGCCACTACGTATTATTACATATGGATGATATAGATTTTAATTTTAGCAATGTCTTTGATGAATATATAAGTAATGAGAGAGAATTTAGTAAAAAGAGAATTATTCTTTCTAGATAATATAAAAGAAGAATTAGAGTTTATTATAACTACCATAAGAAAACAATATACTTATAGTACTTTTGATAAGAATATGAAAGAAAAAGAAGTCTATGTAAATAAAGATAAAAATATTAAAGTAACATTTATGGGTAAGATAGATAAAGTATTATATAAAGAAGAAGATGATATTACATACATTGTAGTTATTGATTATAAAACAGGAAGTACTAATATTAATCTTAAGAATATGGAATATGGACTCGGATTACAACTACCAATATATTTATATTTATCTAGTAAGATGGAACTTAAAAATGTTAAAGTAGTGGGCTTTTATCTTCAGAAATTATTTAATACTACTTTAGATAATAGTAAAGACTATGATTCTGCAAGAGAAAATAATTTAAGACTCGAAGGCTACTCTATAGATGAAGAAAATATATTATCTAAGTTTGATACTACTTATAATGATTCTAAGTTAATTAAGGGTATGAAGACTACGAGTAAGGGATTTAGTACTTATAGTAAAGTACTCTCTGAAGAAGAAATAAATGATATGCTAGATAATACGGATAAGTTAATTGATAAAGCAATAGATAATATATTAGAGGCTGACTTTGAAATTAATCCAAAGGTAATAAATGGAGAGAATGTAAGCTGTAGCTTCTGTGAATATAGAGATATCTGCTACTTAAGAGAAAAAAAGATAAAGTATATATTAATAAGGATGGTGAAGATAATGGGGACTAAGTTTGTTTTATATATGCCTAGATATTACTGTACGATAATGGAAAGACATTTAAATGGTGAAGATACTATTTATAAAGAAAAATGCTGTAGTACAATATGATGATGAAAATAATGAATATTTTTATCCAGGAGATAAAGATAATGGCTATGAAAATATGAGAAATTATGTTATGTGGTTTTATAATCTTTTAGATGGTATAGAAGATGAAGAAGAACTTGATAGGAAAGTAGAAAAATATTTCTTAAAAGGAAATATTCCAGATACTGATGGTACTTTTTTATATGTAGATGAAAGTACTCTAGTAAGGGTAAAAGAACATGGAACTAGTCGTAAATAAAGAGTTGTATCAGTTATATGCTTCAAGCTATTTTGATAAAATAATGCCGGAATTATCTGCTTACTTAGATAAAGGCATTATAGAAGTTTGCAAGTTTTTTTTGAATTAGATCATATAAAAAAAGTTAAAGGTATATTTATATGATAATGCTGCAGAGTATCAAAAGTTATTTAAAACACTATATCCTCTAAATGGAATTGCAGGTTGTTTTGGATATGAAGATGTTAAAATATATGCTGATTTAAATAAAATAGATAAACATAGATTATTTACTTGTATACTTCATGAACTTACCCATGTGATTTATAGAAACTACATTCAAGAAAAAGGAATAAATAACCGAATAGTGTGGTTTGATGAAGGACTAGCTAGTTTTTTCTATCAGGAGAGAAGAATGCTCTTATTGATAATGATAGATTAAAAGAGTTCATTGAGATTAAAATTTCTGGTGAAAATAAAGAAATACCCAAAATATCTTATTTACATAAACATGGTACTAATTATGGCGAGTTTGTAGATGCTAAAACTAATAAATATAATGGCTATGACTGGTCTTATCTAATGATAAGATATTTAATAGAAACACTAAGTAAGAAAGAACTTAATAAATTAATGAGAAGCAAACAAAGTATTTTAGATATAGAAGGTACTATAACTAATGATACTTATAATTATTTTACTAAGAAAGTAAAAACAAAGTAGGGGGGTTTTATGAATACTTATATTTTTTTGATAATAATCAAGATAAGACAAATGAAAAAATTCAAATGATTTTTTATGGGAGAAAATACTATTTATACTGAAGAAATAGGTAATATGTATAACTTATATGATTACTTTAAAGATAATAATTTTAATAGTGATAAGATATTATTTTTCGTAACTTTACTGGTAATCAATTAGAAAAACTTATCATTTATATTTCTAAGTATAAATGTATAGATACTATTCTTGGTTATAATAGTATGATTATCAGTAATAAAAAGAAAATAAGAGGTTTAAATTATGCCAAAATGGACAGATGAACAAAAAAAAGAAGCTATATATAAAGAAGGCACTAATATTATCGTATCTGCGGGTGCTGGTTCTGGTAAAACTGCTGTTCTAACTGAAAGAGTATTAGAAAAAGTAAAAAAAAAGGAATTTCAGTAGATAATTTACTTATTTTAACATTTACTAAAATGGCCGCTAAAGAGATGCGTGAGAGAATAAGAGAAAAATTAAAAGAATATTGTTTTACTAAAGAACTATCTAAACTAGATACTGCTGATATAACAACATTTGATGCCTATGCTTTATCACTAGTTAAAAAAAATACCATTACTATTTAAATCTATCTAAAGATATTAATATTATAGATGCTTCAGTAATAGGGTTATATAAAGAGAAAATGCTTAAAGATATTTTTGAAGAGTTATATACTAGTGAAGACTCTAAGTTTTTAAATCTAATTAAAGAATATGCTTTAAAAAAGATGATAAAGAAATATTTAATTTTATTTTAAATATTAATAATAAATTAGATTTAAAGACTAATAAGAGAGAATATTTAGATAGTTATATAAGCATTAAATATAATGAAAAAAAAAATATTGATAAAGATATAGATAATTATATTAAAGTAATATTAAATTTAATTAATAATATTAGAGATTATTTAGAATATATAGATGATAGTGATTATTTTGATAAGATATATAAGGTACTTAGTCCTTTGTTATCTTCAGGTGATTACGATGATATTAAACTTAATATAGAAGTTAAACTTCCTATAGCAAAGGGAGTATCAGATACCACTAGAGAATATAAAGATAAAATATCTAACACTATTAAAGAAATAAAAAAAATTAGTCATATATGATAATTATGATAGTATAAAGAGTGGTATATTAAAGACTAAAGATTATGTAGAAGAAATAATAATGATAATAAAAAAAGAATTAGATAAAAGAGTATCAGAATATAAAAGTAAATATAATTATTTTGAATATGGTGATATATCTTCTTATGCAATAGAACTTGTAAAAAATAATACTGGGATAAGAGAAGAAATTAAAAACAATTTAAATGAAATAATGATTGATGAATATCAAGATACTAATGATGTTCAAGAAGAATTTATTGCATATATATCTAATAATAATGTCTATATGGTTGGAGATATTAAACAATCTATATATAGATTTAGAAATGCTAATCCATATATATTTAAAAAAAATAAATATGATTCATATAGTAAGAATATTAATGGTATTAAGATAGATCTAAATAAAAACTTTAGAAGTAGAGAAGAAGTTATTAATAATATTAATTTAATGTTTGATAGAATAATGGATGATACTATTGGAGGAGCTTCATATAAAGTAAGTCATAGAATGGTATATGGTAATCCTATGTATCAAGGTGATGGTGACAACGGGGTAAATAATAACTTTGAAGTATATAGTTATCTTAATGATACAATATTTAAAAAAAGACGAAGTAGAAGCTTTTATAATAGCTAGTGATATTAAAAATAAAATTATTAATGGTTATCCAATCTTTGGTAAAGATACTAAAGGTATTAGAAAGGCTAAATATAGTGATTTTGCTATCTTACTTGATAGTAGTAAGTCATTTGAACTATATAAAAAGATTTTAGAATATAATGATATTCCTACGAGTATTGTGAAATCAGTTAATCTAACTGATGGTGAAGTAATTACTATAATAAAGAATATAATTGGTTTTATTATAAAGATTAAAGATAATGTTATAGATAATGAATTTAAAAAATTATTTATATCAATAGCTAGAAGTTTTCTCTTTAATTTAGATGATAATATAATATTTGATTATTTTCTAAATAATAATTTTAAAGATAGCGATATTTTTATAAGATTAGTTATGGTATTACTAAGGATCTTGATACAATTAGTTTAGATGAAATAATTGATATAATTATTGATAAATATGATTTTTATAATAAATTATTTTTACTTGGAGATTATTCTTCAAATATTATTAGAATAGATAAATTAAAAAGAAATTACTAGTAATCTAACTAATTTAGATTATGATATATATAAATATAGTGAATATTTAGAGGACATTATAGAAAGTGGTATGAAGATAGAATATAATGTTATTGAAAGTAGTAATAATACAGTAAAAATTATGACTATTCATGCTTCAAAAGGACTAGAGTTTAATGTCTGCTACTACGGGGGATTATATAGTAAATTTAATATTAGGGAAGCTATAAGTAAATTTAGTTATGACGATAAGTATGGTATTATTATTCCTTATAAAGATAAATTCTTATATAATACTATTTATCATAATTTAAGTTATAGAAACTATGTATTAGAAAATATTAGTGAACGAATAAGACTCTTCTATGTTGCACTAACAAGAGCTAAAGAAAAAAATGATATTTATATTACCAGAGAATACTAAAGAAGAAGCAGGCTATATTAGTGATATTATTGATGATAGTATTAGATCAAAATATAATAGTTTTGCTAGTATTATGTATTCGTTAGAATCTATTACTAAGAGTTATTATAAAAATATTGATATTAATAGTATTGATTTATCTAAAAAATTATAATTTAGTTAAGAATGATAATTATAATAAATTACTAGGTAGAGTAGAGGATAAACTAGACGTTCAAGATATTAATATAGATATTCAAAAAAAGAAGAAGAAAATCTTTTTCTAAGAAGAATATTCATATTACTTCAAAAGAAGAACAGGATAGACTTGATTATGGTAAGAAAGTCCATGAGTTATTTGAATTAACAGACTTTTATAATACTAGTAATTTAACTGGTAAGAATAGAGAGATAATAACTAATTTCTTAGATAAAGTTAATATAGACAATGCAGATATATATAAAGAATATGAATTTATATATGAAGAAGATAATACTACTTATCATGGTATTATAGACTTAATGTTAGTATATAAAGATAATATTAAAATAATTGATTATAAATTAAAGAATATTAGTGATGAAGCTTATTTAAAACAATTAAATGGTTATAAAGACTATATAGAGAAGAGATTTAATAAACCTACAAATATATATCTATATTCAGTTACTAATAATACTTTAGAAAAAATATAAAAATTATTTCTATATAATATAACTTATGTTATAATTATATAGAAAGTATTGCCAAATTAGTTTAGTGGTAGAACAAGGCCCTCGTAATGCCTAGAGGTAAGTTCGATTCTTACATTTGGCACCATTTATTATAATGATTTTATGAAAAATAAAAAATATTATAAAAAACATAATTCAGATGATTGTACTTTTATTAGTCATTTCTATCTTAAGCTATGCTTTGATTATGACTAGTGATTTATTAGCCAAAGTAATAGTGCAATATTTCTTACCTTTATAATTAATCAGTTTTTGAGAAATTTATTTTTAAATTATTTTCAATACCATTTTTATTTATGGGAGTATTTATAGTTTATAAAGAATTTAAAAGAAAAAGAAAAGGAGTCTATATATGAAAAAAATTATTAATAATACTATTTGGAATATTATTTTTTATATGTGGTTGTAATTATGATAAACAAGTAGAACCTATTAAAGATAATATAGTTAATGATGTTAAAGAAGAAGTAAAAGAGGAATATGAGGATAATAATCCTATAAAAGTAGGTTTATTTCTTGCAGATGATAGTAATTATCATAATAAAAACAAACTAGTGGATACTTATTATACAAATTTTACTAGTGGAAAAGATATTGGATCATTTGAAGTGTTTTTACTGATGATAATGTTATTGATGGTAATAGATTTAAAGATACTTGGTATAAGTATTATAATATGTATGAAAATATTAATGATTACAAAATTGGTTTTAATATTAAATTTATATTGAAAGATGGTACTAATTATAATGGCAACTTTTTAGAACCAGATGAATATAAATTTAGTGATTATTTTTATGTTTATTTATATGATGATGTTAATCAGGCTGATGGTGCATTTTATAGTCATTTAGAAAAAAATGGATGATAATACTAAGATTACTTCAATTAAAATATATGCAGTAGATGGTATAGAAAAAGTAGAAAACTTTATACTTAGTGTATTTACTTATAAAGATAATAATGATTTTGATACTGATGGTAATTATAGAGGAAATTCTATATATGGTATTAGAATAAAAAGAAAATAGATAAGATTTTTTATTTCTTATCTATTTTCTTTTATCTAGTTTTAGGTTCACTATCTAAGTTAGTAGTATAATATTCGTTTTCATATGAACTTAAAGTACTATTTTAATAAGCATTTAAAAGTGTTCCACGCATTATATTACTAAAAACTTCATCACTTATTTTATTACTTGTCTGATCATAATAGCCATTAATTCTTAAAAACTGCTCATAACTTTCATAACAGTATACACCATCACTATAAGATACACTATGAATAAATTTATTAAATTCTTCATTATCATTAATAGCTAATTTATAAATATATACTTCCATTGGTGTATTGGCATCTAATACACTATAATCAGATACAGAGTTATTTCCTATTTCAAACTTACCATTTTCTTTAGTTCCTAAGCCATATTCAGTTAAAGTATCTTCACTCAAATCAACGAGTGTTTGTGTTGCTTTATTAATTTTGGAATTATCTTCCATCTTTTGACCAATTTTAACTCCAGCATATAAAGTAGCAGCAGCTAAAACACCAGCGATAGTTCTTTTAAATGCATTTTTTCTTTTTTTGTTTAGCTTTTTCTTGCTCTTTTTTTTTTAGTATTTCTCTTTTTGCTTTTAAAAATTCAACATTACTTTTTTGAAGTTGGATAACTAGCTACTACAGAATTGAGTTTTTTTCTCTTTCCCCACTTGTCAAAAACATCAGATGGATCTGGGTCATGTTCACCATCAAATATTTTTCTTTTTAGGATCTATTGCCTTTTGTTCTTTTTTAGGTCCATTAGTAATTTGATTTAATTCTCTATTTACTCTGTCAAAATCTTCATAAAAACGATTATTATTTTCCTTTCCCATTTTTATTTACCTCCTAGAATAAATATATATTAATTTAAATATAAAGTCAATATTTGTTGACAATTGTTTTACAATTTTAGTTTAAAATATTTTCTTTTTAATCATAATAATTATGAAAGGAGATAAATATGCAAAATTATAATGTAGTACCTAATATTATTTCAGGTAAAGATTTAGATTACTTATCTGATATGTTTAATTGGAATTATACTGGTTATAAAGAACTATATAATACATTAGAAAATATATCAGATAATGAAGTTAAAACTATGATAAGTAGAGTTAGTGAAGTATTATATAATAATATGACTAACATCTTAAATGTACTTGGAGGTACTTATGAATAATAAAATAACAAATCCTAAAACTGAAGTACCTAAAGGTATGGTATTAAATGATAAAGATTATTTAAATACGACTTTATCACTACTTAAGGATATGGAGAAAAATTATGCTATATCTTTAACTGAAGCCTCTAATGAAAATTTATTTGCTAAGTATGAAGAAATGTTTAATGTAATTAAAAGCCTTCAGAGAGAAGTGTTTGAACTAGCCTTTAGAAAGGGCTGGTATGAACTAGAAAAGGCTCCATCTAATAAGATTACTGAAAAATATAATACATTAAATACCGAGTTTAATGATTTAAATAATTAAAAAAATAAGAGCGGACCGCTCTTATTTTAATATTAATTTATCATTATCTACATCGATAGTAATGGTACTACCAAAAGATATTTTATCATTAATGATAGCCTCTGCGATTAGAGTTTCTACATTTCTTTGAACATATCTCTTTATGGGTCTAGCACCATATTTTTTCATCATATGAGGCATTTACAATAAACTCTTTGGCTTTATCAGTAACATTTATTTTAATGTTTTTATCTCTTAATCTATACTCAATATCTTTGATAATTTTATTTAGAATATCATAAACAACATCTTTAGTTAAAGAATTAAAGATTATTATTTCATCTATTCTATTAATGAACTCAGGTTTAAAAAGTACTTCTTAATTCTTGCATTACAAGTTCATTAGCATTATCTTTATTATCTAAGATATATTCACTACCTAGATTAGATGTCATTATTATGATAGTATTTTTAAAGTCTACAGTTCTGCCTTGACCATCAGTTATTCTACCATCATCTAGTATTTGTAGTAGTACATTAAAGACATCGTGATGAGCTTTTTCTATTTCATCAAATAAGACAATAGAGTAGGGATTTTTCTTCTTACAGCTTCGGTAAGCTGTCCACCTTCGTCATATCCTACATATCCTGGAGGAGCACCAATTAATCTAGCTACTGAATGACTTTCCATATACTCAGACATATCTATTCTTATCATGTGTCTTTCATCGTCAAATAGTTCATAGGCTAGAGTTCTTGCTACTTCAGTTTTACCAACACCAGTAGGTCCTAAGAAGATAAATGAACCAATTGGTCTATTTGGATCTTTAATACCCGCTCTTGAACGAATAATGGCTTCAGTTACTAAGTGAATAGCATTATCTTGGCCTTTAACTCTTTCTTTCATTTTGTCTTCAAGATGTAGTAACTTTTCTTTATCTCCTTCAGCTAATTTAGATACTGGTATATTAGTCCATTTAGATATAATGGCGGCGATGCTTTCTTCATCAACTGTATCTGATAATATTTCTGATTTATTAATCTCTTCAAGGGAGGCTAGTTCTTTTTTTTCTAGTTTAGGTATAGTACCATGTCTTAGTCTAGCGGCGCTTTCTAAATCATAGTTATTTTCAGCAGTCTCTAATTCAAAGTTAGCACGATCTATTTCTTCTTTCTTTTTACTAATCTTAGTATTAAACAGTCTTTTCTTCTTCCCATTTTGTCTTTAGATCTTTTTTCTTTTAATTTAAGATTATCTAGTTCTTTGTCTATCTCGGTAATTCTATTTTTTTAGAAATATTATCTTTCTCTTTCTTTAGGGCTTCTTTTTTTTTTCTATTTCAAGTCTCATAATATTTCTTTCTAGATTATCTAGAGCAGTAGGAACTGATTCCATTTGTACCTTTATAGTAGCGGCAGCCTCATCAACTAAATCAATAGCTTTATCTGGTAAGAATCTATCAGTAATGTATCTATCAGATAGGGTAGCAGCAGCGATTAAAGCTTTATCTTTAATTGTTACACCATGGAATACTTCAAATTTAGACTTTAGGCCACGAAGAATAGTAATAGTATCTAGAACAGTAGGCTCTTTTTACTAATACTTTTTGAAATCTTCTTTCTAGTGCAGCATCTTTTTCAATATATTTACGATATTCATTTAAGGTAGTAGCACCAATACAATGTACTTCACCACGAGCTAAAGCATAGGTTTTAACATATTACCAGCATCCATAGCGCCTTCAAGAGCACCAGCACCTACAATCATATGTATTTCATCAATAAACATAATAATGTTACCTTCAGAATCTTTTACCTCTTTTTAGTACGGCTTTTAGTCTTTCTTCAAATTCACCACGGTATTTAGCACCTGCAACTAAGGCACCCATATCTAGTTCCCAAATAGTCTTATCTTTTTAGATTATTAGGTACATCGCCTTTAATTATTCTTTGTGCCAAACCCTCTACAATGGCGGTTTTACCAACACCAGGTTCACCAATTAATACAGGGTTATTTTTGGTTTTACGAGAAAGTATTCTAGTTATACTTCTTATTTCTTCATCACGACCAATAACAGGATCTATTTTCCCATCTTTAGCGGCCTTAGTAATATCACGACCATATTTTTCTAATGGCTTTTGTAGATTTTCTTCATATGGATTATTCATATTCATATTTATCACTTTCCTTTCTATTACGATATATATTATACTCTAATAATTAGCAATTGTCAATATAGATTGCTAATTTTGTTAAATTAATTTACTTTTTATTTAAAAGTGTTATATAATGACTTTGGAGGAAAATATATGAAGAAGTTTTTTAAAGAATTTAAGACATTTATAGAAAGAGGTAATGTTATTGATTTAGCAGTAGGTGTAGTAATTGGTTCTGCATTTACTAATATTGTTAATTCACTAGTTAATGATGTTATTACTCCTACTATTGGGTTAATAATAGGTAAAATAGATTTTAGTAATTTAGTTATACCTGGTACTCAAATTAAATATGGTTCATTTATTAATAATGTAATTAATTTCTTTATTATAGCATTCTGTATATTCTTAATAGTTAAATTTATTAATAAATTAACTTCATTAAAGAAAAAAAAGAAGAAGTAGAAGAGAACAAAGAAGAACCTAAGAAGAGTAATGAAGAAATGTTACTTGAAGAAATACTTAATGAATTAAAGAAAAATAATAAAAAAGAATAAATAATATTATATATCCTCTTAAGTCTTAAGATAAGTCTTAAGAGGCACAATAGAGTCTAAGGTCTCTATTGTGAAAGTTTATTTATTTTTGTGTATACTTATTGTAAAAAAAAATAATTATAAAAGGAGGAAAAAATTTTATGAAAAAAACAAAAAAGACAGTTATTGTAATTGTTATATTATGTTTATTAGTTGTTTTATTAGGAGGATATATCATTTATGACAAGGTAACAAATAGTAAAAAAATAGTAGTGTAAATGATACAGATATTATTAGTTTACTGCAAGAATATTGGTATGACTATAATGAAGCAAGTCATGTTTGTTATATCACAGCATTTGATAAAGATAGTTTTAATTATGGAGTTTACCAAACTGGTGGTTCTGGCTATGGTAAATATCAAAATGTTGAAAATATTAAAGATAATGTTTTTAAAAATTAATTTACTCGATCCGGGATGTAATGATAATTCTTGTTTAAGTATTAGAGAGGTATAAAGAATATTATATTATTGTTGACATTTCTAATATTTCAAATAATATTATTTATTTAAGTTTTGATGGAAACAATTATGTTAAGAGAACATTTTTAAGTAAAGATAGTAATGACTTCTATAATCAATTAGAAGAAATTGTTAAGTATTGAGATATTATATTATCTCTCTTTTTTATTTGCTTCGAGTCTCAAGAAAAGTTAAAGTTTTCCTAAACAGAATTTATTTATTATTGTATATACTTATTGTAAAAAATATATTAGAAGAAAGGTATAACTAATATCTTTCTTCTAATATATAGTACTGGCTTATATATAATAGATATGTAGATATATTATCTTAAGACTTAGAATAAGTCTTAAGATAACAGTGAAAGACTTAATTTATTAAGGCTTGAACTGAAGAAAAAGAATATAAAAATAATAAAAAAAATATTGTATAAATCATAAAAGTATGTTATATTATTTAATGTAAAAAGGAGATTATATGGAAGAAATATTATTTAAATAGTACAGAAGAAAAGATGATGTTAACAATTGAATCTTTAGAAAACAAGTTTACTAATGTAAGAGCTGGTAGGGCTAATCCTAATATGTTAGATGGTATTATGGTAGAGTATTATGGAGTACCAACACCACTTAAAAGTTTAGCAAATATATCTATACCTGAAGCTAGACAATTATCTATTAAACCATTTGATAGATCATGTCTTGGAGCAATAGAAAAAGCTATCTTCGAAGCTAATTTAGGAGTAACTTCTAATAACAATGGAGAAGTAGTATTTATAGTAATACCACCACTTACTGAAGATAGAAGAAAAGAATTAGTAAAACAAGTTAAAAACTTAGGAGAAGAGGCTAAAATAGCTCTTAGAAATATTAGACAAGATGCTAACAAAGCATTAGAAAACTTAGAATTACCTGAAGATGAAGAAAAAAAAGAGGTAATGAAAAAAGTACAAGATTTAATTAATGAATATAATAAAATTGTAGATGAAAAATTAAAAGAAAAAAGAAAAAAAGATTTAATGACTATATAATAAGACAGTGATAAGGAAGTAGTAATACTATAAAAATAATTATTAGCGAGCTCTTAGAGGGTGAAAGAAGAGTTAATTATTTAGTATGAATTCACCCTTTAGTTTTATACCGTTAATCAGGTTAAAGATTTAAGAGTATAACTTATGTTATAAAGAAAGGTGGTACCGCGGATATTAATTCGTCCTTTTATGGTACTATCTTTTTTCTTTTTAGAAAGAAGGTATTAAATTGGAAGATAAACTAAACTATTTATTTAAGTTTATATCTTATGCTAGTTATGAAAAGTTAATTAATAGTAAAAATAAATACTTATTAGAATTACTTGTAAATAACTCTAGAAATGTTAATTTAAACTGTCTATATTTAATTAGATATGGAGTATCAAATATAGAAAAGGTAATATTAACTAAGACTGAAGATATAACTAAAGATCATGATGAATTTATAAAAGATATTAAGTCTTCTTTAGAAAAGAATTTAAATAAGAAAGAAATAATAGCATTATATGAAAATGCTTAAGGAGGATATTATGAATATAGAAGAAATAAAGAAAAGTATAAGTGCTGATTTAGAGCATATTACTAAACAAAATGAACTAAATGATATCAAAAGTAAGTATTTAGGTAAAGAAGGAGTAATTACACTACTTCAAAGTAAAATAAGAGAAATACCTAATGAAGAAAAGAAAGAGTATGGTATTAAAGTTAATGAAGTAAGAACATATTTTAATACTTTATTTGAAGAGGTTAAAACTAGAATAGAGACTGAAGAAATTAATAGAAAGTTAGAGAAAGAAGCTATTGATATTACTCTTCCTAGCGAAGAAATAGCTACTGGTAGTTTACATCCATTTAATAGAATAATTGAAGAAGTAGAAGATATATTTGTTAGTATGGGCTATGATGTAGTACCAGGTAATGAAGTAGAAACAGACGAATATTGTTTTAAGAGACTTAATGTACCCTGAAGGTCATCCTGCGAGAGATGCTCAAGATACCTTTTATATTGATACTGAGTATTTACTTCGTACGCAAACATCTTGTGCGCAGGCACATACTATGGAAGAAAATGATGATAAAGGTCCTATTAGAATAATATGTCCTGGTAAAGTTTACCGAAGAGATGATGATGCTACTCATTCACATCAATTTGGTCAAGTTGAAGGATTGGTTATTGATAAAGATATCTCATTAGCAGACCTTAAAGGTACGCTAGAAATATTTGCTAAAAAAGATTCTTGGAGATAATACAAAAGTTAGATTTAGACCTAGTTATTTCCCTTTTACTGAGCCTAGCGTTGAAGTAGATTTATCTTGTTTTTAAATGTGGTGGTAAAGGCTGTGCACTATGTAAGAACACTGGCTGGATAGAAGTACTAGGAGCAGGCATGGTTCATCCTAATGTACTTAGAATGGGCGGCTACGATCCTGAAGTATATACTGGTTTTGCTTTTGGTACAGGATTAGATAGATTAGCAATGTTTAAATATAATATTCCAGATATTAGATATTTATATACTAATGATGTCAGAATGTTAAGACAATTCGATAGAAAGGATGAGGAGTAATGAAGTTATCAAGAAAATTTGTAAGCGATTATATTGATATAAATGATGATATTAATACAGTAGCAGAAAAAATGACTGGTGTCGGCAACGAATATGATAGTGCTGATAAATTAATAAATGCCTCTAATTTAGTAATTGGTGAGGTATTAGAGTGTGATATGCATCCTGATTCAGATCATTTACATGTATGTAAAGTAAATGTCGGCACAGAAGTTCTTCAAATAGTATGTGGTGCTCCTAATGTAAGAAAAGGATTAAAAGTAATAGTAGCCTTACCCGGAGCAGAACTTCCTGGTGGTACTATTAAAAAAAAAGCGTTATAAGAGGAGTAGAATCAAATGGTATGTTATGTTCTATTGCTGAACTAGGTTTAGATCATAAATTCCTAAAAGAGAAAGAAGATATAAATGGTATTCATGAATTACCAGAAGACGCCCCAGTAGGAGAAGATCCTATCAAATATTTAGAATTAGATGATGAAGTAATAGATTTTGAATTAACTTCAAATAGGGGAGACCTACTTAGTATACTAGGTATGGCTTATGAACTTGGAGCAATCTATGATGAAAAAGTAAAAGATATAGATTTATCACATAAAGAAGGTATTGGAAATATAAAAGATGAATTGGAATTAAAAGTAGATACTGAAGCATGTCCATTGTTCCTTGCTAGAAAAGTAGTAAATGTTACGATAAAAGAAAGTCCTGCTTTTATTAAGAATAGACTAATAGCTTCAGGTATCAGACCTATTAATAATGTTGTAGATATTTCTAATTATGTAATGTTAGAAACTGGTCAGCCACTTCACTACTATGACGCTGATAGATTAGGAAGCACACTTGGAGTAAGAATGGCTAATGATAATGAAGAATTAACTACATTAGATAATCAAAAGAGAACTCTATCTAATTCTGATATAGTAATATATAATAATACTGGGGCTATTGGTCTAGCTGGTATTATGGGAGGACTATCTACTGAAGTAGAAAATGATACTAAAAATATCGTTATTGAAAGTGCTATCTTTGATCCAGTATTAATTAGAAAGACAAGTAAGAAAGTATTAAGAAGTGAAGCTTCAAATAGATTTGAAAAAGGCCTAGATCCAAAGAGAACATATATGGCTATGGAAAGAAGTCTTAACTTACTTGAAAAGTATGCATCAGCTAGTGTAGTAGGAGGTATGCTAGAACATAAAAAATATTGATATCAAAGATAAAGAAATAGAGATAGCTTATAGTAAAATAAATAAAATACTTGGAATAGAGCTAGATAAAAATACTATTCTAGATATCTTTAGAAAACTAGATTTTACTACTTTAGATAAAGGAGATACAGTATTAGTTACAGTTCCAAGCAGAAGAATAGATATTGCTATTGAAGAAGATCTAAGTTGAAGAAGTAGGAAGAATATATGGTATAGATAATATTGAAGGTAGAAAGATGATTCTTCCGGTTAGAATGGGTAAGGTAGATAAAACTAATAGAAGTATTCGTCATTTACTTAGTAATTTAGGTTTATCTGAAACACTTACTTACTCACTAATAAAAAAGAAAGTGAAGTACATAAATATACTAACGATACTTTTGATAGTATAAGACTACAAGATCCTATGACGGAAGAGAGAAGTACTTTAAGATATAGTTTAATACCAAGTTTACTTTCAGTATATGATTATAATACTAATCGTGGTAATAATAATATTAATCTATTTGAAATAGGAAAGAGTTATTATGTAAAAAAAGATAATATTCATTATGAAGATGAAAAACTAACTATTTTAATGAGTGGTACTTATTATAATAAATTAGGTAGTAATAGAGAAATAAACTACTATATAACAAAAGGTATACTAGAAAAAGTACTTAATTATTTAGGATATAATAATAGAAATATTATTATAAAAAAGGAAGATTTACCTAAAGAATTACATCCAGGAGTAGCTGCAGTATCTATATAGATAATAAAAAAGTAGGTATTATTGGTAAGATACATCCTAATGTTACTAAAGATAATATCTTTGTTATAGAACTTAATGTATCTTTATTAAAAGATATTAAAGTATCTAAGATGAAATATAAAGAAATAAGTAAATTCCCTGGTATTAGTAAAGATATAGCCTTTGTTCTTGATAAAAATACAACTTCAGAAGAAGTAATTAAAACTATCAAGAAAAGCTGGAGGTAAACTTCTTACTAAGATAGAAGTATTTGACTTATATGTAGATTCTTCATTAGGAGAAAATAATAAATCATTAGCCTTCTCATTATATTTTGAAGATCCAAATAAGACACTTACACTGTATGAAATAACTGAAATATTTGATAGAATAGCAATAGATGTAGAAAAGAAACATAATGCTAAATTAAGAAATAATTAAAAAAACGATTAAG